>MDTA01018720.1_pt1 | contig 11088 bp, 7 predicted proteins | sample 811151 | NCBI WGS metagenome assembly MDTA01 (sample SAMN05326648, study PRJNA326480) | marine metagenome | isolation source: seawater | place: Indian Ocean: South | collected 2010 | reverse complement strand
TCTGATTTTAAATATTTATTTAATTCAACTGCTTCTTGCTGAACTTTAGGATTTTCTTGAAACTCTTTTTCTGTTAAAGAAAAAACACCTGGCCCTGAACTAGTATTAAAACCAAGTTCATTAGCGTAAGATTTACTAATTTTTATGGTTTTATTAAGATCTTCCTCTTCTTTTTTCTTGTCTTCAACCGCTTGCTCTTGCTCTTTTTGCCAAGCAGATAAGGCTTCAGAAAGCTCTACACCTGTTAATCCAGCGTTAATGAGCTCTTGTTCTTTCTCTTGTAACGTCATTCAATTTAATTTTGAGGTTGTTCAGCTGCTTCTTTTACGTCTTCTGTTTCTAATTCAAATGGAGCTGCGTCTGCAGAAACACTAGGTATTTGATTAGTTGTAAATTGTTTTAAATAATTATTCATAAAGTATTCTTTATACTTAGACATAAATAATTCTTTTTTATCTTGCATTAATGGTAAATCTTTTTCATATGACCATGCTACAAAACCTGCATTAGCGTTTTGTGCCATTTGATCATCTTCTTCTACACTTGTCCCAGCACCTATAAACACGTTCCATGCTGCAAGTACTGATTGTTCTGAACTTAGTAAACCAGCTACTTCAGCATTTATAAAAGGAGTTACTTTTCTTTCAATTTTATCAAGATCATATCTTAATATATTTCTAGCCATACCATCTCCTATTTCAACTACTTCATATATATATTGACCTTGTTTATCTTTTAATACAAACTCTTCAGCTATTTTAGCTCCAGGCATTAATTCACCTGTTTCAGGATTAGTTGAATTACCAGCCATAACACCAACTTCACCTAATAATCTAAGCATGTCTTTGTTTATATCTGGAGTTTCTGCAACTATATCTGTACCTGATTCTAATAAAGCATCTAACGCGTCGTTATTGATAATAAATGGCTGCTCAAGCATTGGCCCTTCAAATACCATTGATTGACTACCATCTGCGTTTAAATATAAAGATATATTATAACCATCGCTTTTAGCAAACGTAGGTTTACCTGTTAATATAGCATATGCAACAGCATATTTATAATCTTGATTAACATCGTAATATGCATCTTCTGTAATACTTAATTGAGATCCTACGTTAGTAATAAAATCCATAGATTTTTGTGGAGCTTCCATTAAGTATTTTAATTGTTGATTTTCAGTGTAGCAAGTAGGATCAACACAAGTATTGTTTTGTATAGCAGTTTTTAGTTTAGCATACATTTTACCCGTGCCTTCATAAGCATTGTCTAATATTTTAAAATTATAATCAGCGTGACTAGCAACATATTGCTTATTATAACCAAGTGCATTACTCTTGTTTAATTGCTTTATAAACAGATTAATTTTTATGTTTTTATCTTCCATTATAATTTATTTATTAATCTCCACCCCAATCAGCACCACCTAATATACTAGCAGCGCCGCCAATAGCTCCAGTTATTGCAGCTGTTTGATCAGCTCTTGCTTGAGCTGCAGCACCTCGTAAAGCGCCAATTTGATTAGATAATCTATTAAGTTGCTGCATTTCTCTTTGTTCTGTTTGAGTAAATACAAATTGTTCACCCGCTACTTCAGCTTGTTGTATTCTTTGAGCTTCAGCCATTCTTTGTCTTTGTAGCGTAGCCTCACCCGCTAACCTTTGTTTTTCATTAGCAACTTCTTGTTGTTCTATATTTGCAGCAATATTCTTTTTACTTTGTAAAGCGGCTTGAGCTAAAGCTGTAGCACCGCCAGCGCTACCACCTGTTGCTCTAATAGTATCTAAAGTATTAGCAAGCGCAATATCAGTTTGTTCCATTTGCATTTCAGTTGCTTGTGTAGCTACTGATAAATTAGCAAAAGGATTAGACAGCATAGAGCTTAAATCAGTTATATTTTCGTAAGGATTTATTATTTCTTGTCTATTAGCTTCCAAATTATTTAATTTAGCTTCTAATGCTCTAGCTTGGTTTTCTCTACGTCTAGCTTCACGTTTAGCTCTACTAGCTCCGAAAATACCACCTACGATGCTTACCGCACCTCCTATTATTGCTCCTGCTGGCATTCTGTTAAATTTTTATTATTAATATCCATTACTTGAATCAAATTTTGCTCCTACTGAAAATAATACTTTAGCTCCACCTACATCTGTTACATTATCAGTAGCAAATGTAGCTGTAGCATAATATCCTTTTATACCGCTTATAGCGTCTCCAAATATTATTTCTCCATTAGTTGGAGTTGAGTTGTTTATCACGTTTGATACGTAACAATTTTCTTTTCTATTAAATCCTGCATAATATCTTGGTACAGGCGGATTTACTGTGCCAAAACCTGTTGGTGGTGCTGCAGCGTAATTTGCTCTTGATATAGCATTTCCATTTGAATCATATGCGTATTCACCTCCATAATAACTTAATACCGATGTAATTGTATCGTTATTATTTTCATAAGATGTTGTTGAAGGATTTACATCTTTACCTGTTGCTGTAGATATAAGAGATCTTACTTCCCAACCATTACTACCTTCATAACTTACAGTGCTAAATGTTTTAGCTCTAACTGGTTCGGGATTAAATACAACTGTTATAGTACTTTGATAATCTACACCATAAAAATTACCTCTATTTACAGTTGAATCATAATGTCTGTATAAACCTTGACTGTTTGTGCTATAAAAATTATTTCTTATACTAAAAATTTGATCTGGTCTATAATCAAATAAACTAGTCCAACCTTGTACACCTTCATCAAAAGCAACTGTATTGTAAGCTGGCGAAGATTTATATAAATCATCTTGCTGAGTAGAAAGAACATATTGATCATTATATATATCCCAACCACCTATTGCAAATCCTTTACTACCACCAGCATCTAAATTATTTAATTCATCTCTATAAAAATCTCTCATACCTAGTTGAGATATTTCTACAATACTAGATCCTCTCAACGATAATACTACGTTATTATTTTTATCTGTAAAATATTTATTATTTGCGTATACAGCAAAACTTTCTGGATTTTTACTAATACCGTATTTTCCTGGTATTGGTTGTATTACACCTATAACTAAATTACTAGAAGTAACAGCTGGATTACCTTCAGCTGTAAAAATTGCAGCTTTATCAATTAGAGCTCTACTAACTTTGTTTTCTTGAAATACAAATAAATTAGTATCTTCCGCGTAAAGTTTTTGTATACTTCCATTAGCTGGATCTGTTGCTTTTTCAATATCATCTGCTGTTGAAAATACATTTGTTTCATTTATACCAGTTCTAGAATTAAATATACCTGAATATATTAATGCATTAAATCTAGTGTATGCAGCTGGTTCAGCTTCTACTAAATAAGCTTTAGCACCATAATCTAATGAAGTATTATTAAAACCACCTCTTATTCTAGCTTCTTCAACTATATAAGCATTTGTAGCTGAAGCTCCTGTAACTTGAGGATAACCACCATTAATAGTAGAAGTACCCGACGTTTGTGGTATACCATAAGAACCATTCCATATTGGATCGTTACCTGAGTTTATCTTCTTTAAAATAAAAGAGTTAAAATATTTTACTTCTATAGTTGCGCCCATATTTTATAGTTACATGTTTTATATTATTTCTACTGCATAAGCAGAGATGTCTTCAGCTACAAAAGTTTCAAGACCAGATCCAGCACCGCAATCATTGCCAGCAAAAGGTGGTTGAGCTAAGTATAAAGCTTGAGCAGCAGCAAAGCTTACAGCTGAAAAATAGAAAACTCCACCTTGACCACCGCCACTAGCTGGATTTGCGTTTGTTCTGTCTATTGTTAAAGTTGCATTATCACCACTTGTTCCGTTAGCTAACTGTAAAGTAGCGTCATCAGGATTAGTACAAGGTATAGCTGCATAATAATAGTATCCATTTTCAGCAGCAACTGGTGATCCTGATATTTGAAATCTTGAAACTGATTGCTCATTACAATTATCTGGACTATCACAGAAATAAATTGTTTTTTCATAGCTAACAACTTTATCAGCTCTATTTAAATCTACAGCATAATTTGAAACAATAGTTTCGCCAGCATCTTCAAAAGAAAGAGTTAAAACATAGTCTGCAACTTGTATTGTTGGGCTTGCTATAAAAAATTGTGATTGAAGTTCGGTAGCAACAACTGAATTACTTAAAGTAAAGTAATCACTTATGCTTTCTTCACTGCCTATAGCAGCTCCATTTTTAGTTAAGTTTGTTATACTGACATCATAATCTTGAGTTCTTAGAGTTGTATTAGCTGCTCCATTATGTGATAATATAGTAGTCAATGCGCTTGTGTTTGTTCTATTTGTAGAAACTGGTGAAGTTCCTGGAGTAGTTATTTGTGGCTGAACATTTATAGGTCCAAAATTATTTCTATCTACTTCTACAACTGATTGAACTGAGTTAAACGTGGTAGTTACTCTAAATTTAAAATTAAATCTTCTAGCAGGATCAGGTGGATTTATAGGTGAACTAAAAAACACTGCGTTAAAATAGTTAGTAGTAGTTTGTATATTAAATGTAATAGTAGGATCTGTTAAAACTCCTGTTTGAACTAAATTAAAATAAGGCGATGTTCCTTGTACTGAGTTACCAGGATTGTTTACATCTGTAACATCTATTAATTCTACATCTAATTGAGTTAATAAAGCATTTGTAGTGTCTAAAGGAACTCCAAACTGATCAACAACTTGAAAAGTGCTAGATAATATATTAGCTCCTGAAGCAGCGGCTTCTGTCCACCCAGATGTATTAAAACTACTTATATCAGCTCCACCTAAACTTTCAGATAATATTAAAGAATTTAAATCAGATATTAAACCAGCTGTTGTTGTTTCAAAATATATATCTAAATTAGAAACTGTAGGGGTTGTTTCATAAACGCTTAAGTATTGTATTCCTGGTAATTTTAAAGTTCCTAAATTAGGAGCTGTAAAGCCTGGGATAAACCTTAAAATATCATTTTGTTCTAATGTAGCTGTAAAAGCAGCACCTGTTATATCTATTAATTGAACAGGAGACGCGTTGTTATTAGTAAATACATCTTCTGGTATATTAGGACCTTCTACTTTCATACCAGGAACTAAAGTACCTTGTATATTTGTTATAGGTATTGCAGTTCCAGTAGTAGTTGCTGAAACAGTTGCTGAAGCAGGCGCGTAGTTAGTGTCTGCAACTTGACCTATTTGATTTTCAGTACTTATTCTTGCTATTAATGGATTTGATTCAAACAAATAAAACTGTGGAAAATAATTGGGTCTAGGTTTATCTAAGGGATTATATTCAAATAAATCTACCATAGTAGAAATAGTTGAAACAGTATCAGCTGTTCTTTCAGGATAATATTGAGTATTAGACAAACCTAAATTAGTAGCAGGTAAACCCCATGATAAATTACTATATGTTATAGCGGTTGCAGTGTTTTGTACTCTACCAAATAATCTTACAGAACTTCTATATTGTTTTTGATCAGGACCTACTTCATTTAAGTCTCTAGGTACTTTATTTATATTGTCATTAATTAAAACAACATGTGAAGTACTTGTAACTTCTTTTTTTGTATCTTCAGGATAAGCAGCCATAATACCGGGTAAATAAACATTATAATAATCTTGTTCTGTTTGTTTAACAACTATCTTATAACTATACCAACCAAGCGGATTATAGTCAGCGCTTGTAATATCTCCATTATAAATACCAGGCCAACCTGTTTGATTATTAGGCTGGGCCGGTGATATTGGATTATTAAATAACAACTTTAAAGAATTACCTGGAAAACTAACTTGATTAACACTTTCATCTATATATCCTGAATAAACAGTATCACCAATAAAATTAGAAGTTCCAACTGTTATAGTATCTTTATTATTTGAAAGTATAACATATGATTGTCTACCAAATCTATCTGAAAGTACTATACCTACTTGATAATTTCTATTTTGCTTTAGAGATGAGTTAGGATATTCTACTAAACTAGTAGTATCGGTGTCAACACCAAGATCTTGAAAAGTTAACGTTTCACCTGTATTTAATCTAGCTACTGATCTATCTAGCTGAATATTAGGAGCAGAATAACTAGTTACAACTCCTATTAAAAAACCGTTATTATCACCACCTGTACTACCTAATTTCCAACCAAACACAGCGTCTCCAACAGTTATGCTTCCACTAGTTATAGTTACAGGTATGTTAGTTCCAGCAGCTATATTTGTAGCTCCAGCGTTTACAGTAGCTTTTCCATTTATAACTTTAAAATTAGATTTAGCACTAGACTGAACATTGTAATCTAATGAAACTGGAGGTGTATGTTTATTTTGAAAATTACCATATATAACTCTATTACCTGACATTTCCTGAGCAAGAGCTTTAACTGGAACTTTATCAAATACTCTTAAAAGTTCACTATCAGGTAAGGTTTTAAAAGGTTTTGTAGAGTTATATAAATATTCATACGTAGACGGATTTGTTGCATAAAAATATTGACTTGTTGAAAAAGTTACAGTTTGAGCCGTATCAACAACTAAAACTCCTGTAGTAGAATTATATGAAACAACTTTAGTACCATCCACTACTCCTCTACCATAAACTAAATCGCCGGCTTTAAAATTACCTACAACATTTGATATAACAATTGTAGTAGGATTAGTTAAAGAACTAAATTGACCTCTACCGCCTGAGTTATATATATCTTCTACAGGTATTGTGTCTATAACTCTTACAGCTAAACCATCTGATTCTTTATATAGTATTTGTAATTCCTTTATTTTAAGCTCGTTTTGTAAATTAAATTTTGTATATGGTAATGGAAATATTAGTTTTATTTCATCTACTTTATTTTCTACAAAATCTACAATAGTACTTCTATAAGCAGATGCTTGATCATCTTTGCTAAGTCTAGGAGATTCTTGTTCGGCATACATAAAGTATCCATCTTGTTTAGGTATAAAAGCAGCTTGAGTAAAAGGAGACATAATAGAGTATTCATTATCATCAAACCTCCATCTATAACTAAATCTTACAAATTTATCTTCTAAGTAAGCTGGATCACCAGCAAACAATGGATTATAATAAGGATTAGCATTAAATACAATTTCATCTCCTATAGCTCTACCATGTGCTCCACTAGTAGTTACAGTTGGCCAACCTCCAGCAACTGTAGTTCCTGTATCTATTATTTGCCCTGTGCTAGAATCAATATATCCAACACTCGCGCCAGAAACTGGAACAATACCTTTTGCTGTAGCAACATCTATTGTTATTTGATTAGCTGCTGGAATAGCACTAGCATCACCTGTTAATCCTATAGGTGTAGTTTTACTAGTAACATCTTTCATTGTTGTTTCATGAGTAGGCGTAGGATTCCAAGTTGTATTACCTCCTAATTCACTTCTTTGAAATAACTGTATTGGTTGGTAAGGATTATATTTAGCAACAGATATTTGATCTTCTTTTTGATAATATCTATTATCAGCAACAGCTCTTTCAATATTTATTTTTCTAGGTTGATTACGATTATCTGTCCAAAATAATAAATTTTCTACTAAATTAATACCATATATAGGATTTAATTGAGAAAAATTCAAAAAAGCAGACACAGCAAATAAACTTATAAATGTATCTGTTAAAGTATTATATTGAAAAACCCTATGATTTGATCCTGCACCAGAAGGAATAAAATTTTCTGTAGTATTATCAGTTGTAAATAAATATATAAAATTATTAGTATCATCAGTAATATAGCCAATACATTTGCTATTAGCTGGAAAAGTTAAACTAGTTAGTTTATTACCTAATACATTTTCTAATTCACCTACATCTGGTCCTTCTGATTTACTTACCTGTACATTTCTGGCATCTCTATACTCTCCGTTTGGTATTAAACGAGCATCTAGGTCTTTATTTAATTTACCTTTAACAAAGGTGTTAACAACTTTTGCCATTAAATTTTAGTGTTTTATCCATTTAGATTTACCACGCATAAGCTGTGTAAATTCTTGTAATTTTATATTAGATAATCTTATTTTAGCATTACGCAAAGCAGCGTATCTATCTTTTTTATATCTTTGAACTAAGCCTTCTGGTTGATTAGCTCTTGTTGACACTATATTATAAAGTATGCTTTTATACATTGCTTCTTCCGCCATTTTAGGTACTTTAGTATCTAAATCATAAGCAAGTCCATCAGAAATATATTCTAATACCACTAGCTTGTCTACTAGATTACTAGAAAAAGTAAACTTACCTTCTCTTTCATCAATACCAAACCATCCATTTACTTGAGATAATGTTGGGTCTAAACCATATAATCTACACCAGTTCCATGGTCCATTTAAACTATATAAATCTGGATTAGCATATCCATAATAATCAAAATCACGATACCATTCACCATTAAGTAATTTAGTGTTAGCTTTTTTCCATCTTTCTTCTGTTATCGATGTACCTTCTAAGTTTTCACCAAAATTATCTTGAGTTGGTACAGAGTCGCTATCTTGTATAAAAGTATAATATGGATCAGTAGTTAAGTTATTAGCTGGATATAATGGTCTTTTTACACCTAGTTGATCTATATAGCAAAAACTTACGTAGTTTACATAGTCTTGTGGTATTATTAAAGACAGTGTAGATGGTACAGTTAATTCTGATGATTTAATACTTTTTAATGTATCATAACTAAATTCTTGCAAACTTCTTTTTGCAAAGAAAACAACATCAGATTTTTTGCATGTCTGTATAACTTTACCATCACCTACATAACCGACCATAAAGTTATTTATAATGTCGTTTAACTTCACATATTCGTATCCACCATAATTATTTTCTACAGCTTCACCATAAGCGTCATTGTTTCCATACTTACCTCCATCTAATTTTTTAAGTTGTACAACTATATAAGCATTTGCTCCTGGATTTCCAGTAATAGTTATAACATTATTGACAACCGTATAAGCCGCTGTATATTCAGTAAAACTTCCTGGAAAACCTGTAGTGCTAGTGTATAATTTAAAATTATTTAAAATATAATTTTCATCATTAGGATCCCAAGCATTAACGCTTTTAAAAACTAAATCAGTGTCAAATGTAGTTGTAAATGATTGACCAGCTGTATTGCCAGCATCACCTCTAAAGCCTTGAGCGCCTTGATAATATTGTGCGTTAGTTTCTGTTATTTTTGACATTATGATTTTTCGTTTTGTTCAACTTTAGCAGCATCTTGCATAGCTGTTTGAATTATTTCTTGATCTCTAATTATAACACCAGCATATTTTAATATATTAGTAATAATATTGGTTTGCTCAGATATATCTAATTGAAAATCTATAGAAGCTGTATTATTATATAAATACTGACCTAATGAACCAATAGTAAAAGCCCAATTAGGAGCGGTTGGATTTACTATACAGTTAGCAATTACTGAATCAGGTTTTGGAAATATTTTCATAAAAACTTGACGTGTAGTTGATGGAGCAATTGCAACATTAGTTATATATGCTAAAGGATATTGAGCTGTAGGTTCGGTTAGTTTTGATCTAGTAATTTCATTATAATCACTTCTGCTACTAACTTGTGTTATAGAATCGTAACGAGGACCGTTGCTTTGTGGATTAGTTGTATTATAAGTAGATATAACTTCACCTATATTATATAAAGGTCTTGATCCTCCATATATCCAACCATCATTAGCGGCATTATAAGTAAAGTTTGTTTCTTCTTCAAAAGGATACAGTTTGTAAGCATTGTTTTTAAACATATTAAAAAACTCTGTATCGTTTTGTATGTTTTGTTGATTAGGACGGTTTAATTGATTACCATTAGGAAAATATGATTCAAATATTTCTTCTTGCACCTGTGTAGCTAGACTATTAAACTCAGCAGGAGTTATATAACCTCTTTGTTCTTTGTTTAATATGTACAAGACTGTAGTGTATACTGTGTTTATATTTACCGCCATTATATTTTTTTATTATAATACAGAGGTGACATTATGTCACCCCTATATTATTATCACTTGTTAATTTAGTTTTTTATCTATAGATTTATAGATTTCAACACCTTCATCAGTTTTTAAGAAAGATGCAAACGCCGAGTATGGATTTTCATCAAACGGCACGTTCATTAACTTTCTATTATTTGAGCCCCAATAAAATGTTCTTTGGTCTTGAGATAAAATAACAATACCTGCTTCTTCAGCTCTAATAGCTAAATTTCTCAGCATTACATTTTCATCTTTAGCTAATTCAATAAATAACTTTGGATTTCTTTTAGCAAATAAAAGTAAATCTCTTTTTATTTCTTTAGAACTCATTAAACCAACTTTTGAACCTAATTCAACTCTCATTATTGCTTCTGCTTGATCAATATCAATTGTTCTAGCAGCATTTAAAGCGTCAATTTCCCACTCAATAGTTTCAAGTTCATCTTCTGCTTGTTTAATTGGTTTAAACTCAGTATACATTTTACCTTTTAAAGGGTGGTATAAACTTAATAGCTTTTGTAAAGCAATGTTTTTTGCTGGCACGTCAAGTCTACCATCTTTAAATACAATATGCCCAAGAGTTGCCTCTCCATTTTGCTCGTCTGCAAATGGTGAAGACATATTAGTAGCATATCTTATTTCTCTTTGTTTTTTTGTTTTTGGATCAAACCAAAGTAAAGCATGTTTTCTTGTATGCTTACCTGGTATTGTTAATGTTAAAGGTGTTTTATTTCCTTTTAATAGATATGTTCTATCTTTTACTTCCCATTCAGGTTTTACAACCTTAGGTGTTTCTTTTTTAGGTTCAGCAACAACTGCAACCTCTTCTTTTTTCTTTTTTGTCATGATATAATAAAATTAAATAGTTAAAAGGTATATGGGCGCCGAAGCGCCCTTACCTTTATAAAAATTACACTCCTTTGAATAATACAAAGTTGTTAGCAGCTTGTGTTACTAAACATCTTTCTGATAGGAAATTAATTTCCATAGCATCAAGAGTTGAAGTAAACGCACCACCCGCAGAACCAGTCACCCAAGACTTCATTCTTCTATCGTCAGCTTGAGAAGCTCTATATCTAACGTGTAAGAAAGGTCTTCTG
>MDTA01146459.1_pt1 | contig 11091 bp, 8 predicted proteins | sample 811151 | NCBI WGS metagenome assembly MDTA01 (sample SAMN05326648, study PRJNA326480) | marine metagenome | isolation source: seawater | place: Indian Ocean: South | collected 2010 | reverse complement strand
TAGAGATGTTAACATAGCTCTTGTAAATGAACTTGCAAAGATGAGTGAAGTATTAAATTTAGATGTAGTAGATATTATAGATGGAATGACAACAAAGCCTTTCGGAAAAGGTCCATTCTATCCAGGAACAGGTGTAGGAGGTCATTGCATTTCTGTTGATCCCGAATGGCTAAATACCGCATCAAAAAAAGCAGGTTATGTCTCCAAGTTTATTGAATTATCTCGTTTAACCAATAATGAAATGCCAGAATATTCTATAAACTTACTAAAAAAAGCTTTAAAAAATAAAAAAATTCAGCTTAAAAATGCTCAAGTTGCATTACTAGGTGTATCCTATAAGAAAGACGTAAATGACCCAAGAGAGTCACCTTTTTTTAAATTACAAAATTTGCTTCTTAAAGAAAAAATAAATATAAAAATTTATGATAATTGCTTTCAAGCAAACAACAATGTCAAAACTTTAAAAACTGCAGTAAAAAATTCCCACGCAATAATTATAGTTACAGATCATACTAGCATGATAAATGATCTTAAGAAATTAAATTTGAATTCTTTAGGTGTCAAAGTTGTAATTGATGGACGGAACTGTTTAGACCCTAATTCTTTTAAAAATACTGAAGTTTTATATAAAGGAATTGGTAGATAAAAATTTATAAAAGATAATTTAGAGACAATGGGGATTAAAAAAATTTTAATTACAGGTGGATCAGGATTTATTGGTAAAGAGCTGGTTAAGTCATTAAGTAGATTTAAATTTAAGCTATTTATTTTAGATAATCTTTTATTTAATCAAAAAAATCTTAGATCAAAAAATATTAAAAACTATAAATTAGATATTAGGGATAAAAGTAAACTTAAATATTTAATTAAAAAAATAAGTCCTAATATAGTCGTACACTTAGCTGCCATTCACAGTATTCCTGTGTGTGAAAAAGAAAGACAATTAGCTCAAAGCACAAATATATTAGGAACAGAAAACTTATTGGAAGCATTAGGAAATTTAAAACTTGATAAGTTTATACATGCCTCAACAGGAGGTATTTATAGCTGGAAACATAAGACACTCAAAGAAGAGATAACGCCATTAAACCCTGGAGATAATTATTCAATTACAAAATTTGTTAATGAGAAGCAAATTTATTTTTGGGGAAAAAAAACTCTAAACAAATATGTGATAGTAAGAATTTTTAACACCATCGGTCCAAACGATCCGAATGGACATTTATTGCCAGATATTTTTTCTCAGATTGATAAAACAAAACAAACCAATAATATTTCATTAGGAAATATAAATGCAAAAAGAGACTATATTGATGTTAGGGATGTGGCCAATTCTATTACAAAGATAATAAAACTAAAGCTATCAAAAAAATCGGAAATAATTAATATTTGCAATAATTCTAATTATAGTGTGAAAGATATTATTAAAATAATTTCAAAAATTTTTAAAACAAAAATAAGGGTAAATGTAGATAAAAAAAAATTAAGAAAGTTTGACAGACCTCATCAAACTGGATCTAATAAAAAGCTAATCAATATTGTTGGGTATAAGCCTAAATTTAATTTACAACAATCAATTATAAATATTATTCATGAGCAATTTAAATAATTAAATGGAAAATAAAAAAAAATTAACCAAATTAGCTTACATTGTTACTGAGAAAGGTTGTATGGTTCCTGAAACAGGTGCATTCAATCATATCACAAGTGGTATTAGAGAATTATCTAAGCATTTTGATTTAATAACTTTACTCCCTGACAAGGTTAAAGAAATAAATTCATCTAAATTAAATAATTTCTCAAAAAAAATTAATTGGTATCAAAAATCAGGTTTTTGGGGCATGTTACGAGATACAAGAGATTTTATAAATAATTGGAATCAATCAAAACGTATTAAGAAGCGTTTAAAAAATTTAGACTGTAAATTAGCATATATACGCGTCCAAGGATTTCATCCATTGCCATTAATATTAAAAAATTGTGGAATATCGGTTTTTCTTGAAGCTAATGGTTTACAGTTTGAAAATCGTCAACAGTACTTTCACACATCATGGTTATCTTGGTTGTATAGACCTTTTGAAAGGTTAATTTACAAAAAAGCAGACCATGTTTTCTTTGTTGGAAGCTATGCAAAGTATTGGAAATTGAATTCTAACAATTGGAGTGAAGTAGAAAATGGTATAGAGATAGAGTTGTTTCCATCAAGAGAATTACCACCTTGTTCAAAACTTCCCATTAAATTGGCTTTTTTGGCAAAATTAACTGCACATCATCAAGCAGATCTTTTGGAAAAAGCAATAAATAATATCCCTCAAGAATTTCATAAAAATTTTGAACTTCATTTAATTGGAAGTGGCTTGGATAATCTTAGAAACAAAATATCGCCAGGCATAAAAACAATTAATCATGGTTTCGTAAAACGTAAAGACATCGGTAATTTGTTAACCAAAATGGATATTGGCTTAATTCCTGGTGGGCCATCATATAATTCACAAATGAAACTAATGGATTATGCAGCAGCAGGTTGTTTAGTAATTGCCGCAAATATTATTCACTTAAATAATTTTTATAAGAATCATGGTATTTCTTTTTTTAAAAGTGGTTCAGCAATTAGTTTAACGGATACATTAATCTCAATTTTAACAGATAAAAAAAATATAAAAAAAAATGCGAATAAACTACACATCTATGTGAAGAATAGATTTCAATGGTCTCAAATTTTTAACAACAAAGCTGAACGCATTCTTTCATTTAATCGAACAAAATAGTTTAATATTATGCAAATTTTACACATTAATGACAAGCTCACCGAAGCTGGGGGAACTGAAATTTATATAAGAGATTTAATTCCAATTTTAAATAAACATAATATCAAAAGTGAGTGGATTTCAATTAATTTAATAAAAAATAATTTAATTATTAAATCAAAAAATAAAGATATTGAATGGAATGGTAAAATAAAAAATTTTCATGAATCTTGCTTCTATAAACTTATAGATAAAAATACAATATTTCATGTTCATAATCTTAAAGAGCCAAAAATAATGGAATTACTTTTTTAACTTGGACCTGTTATTCGTCATTTGCATACGCCATCAATTTTCTGTCCTGGCAATGATAAATTTTGGTCTTCAAGCGAAAAGCAATGTGAAATAAAATTTGGTTACAAATGTTTAATTAATGCTTATACAAAAAGATGTTGTAATAGACACCCAAAGAGATTAATTGCTGCATTTCAAAATACTTCGTATGAAATAAATATAGCAAAAGAAAAATATAATTCTTTGATTGCAAATAGCTCATTTTTATTGAATGAAGCAATCAAAGCAGGATACGATAAAAAAAAAATAGATTTAATTGCATATTTTACGAATTCAACTTCTGATATAAAATCCTATGAAAACGATTTTCCTAAAATTACATTTATTGGACGGCTTTCAGAGACAAAAGGCATTCGCTATTTATTAGAGTCTCTTTTAATAATAATTAAAAAAATCCCTAATGTTAAACTTGACATCGTTGGCAGAGGTCATAGCGAAAAATTTTTCTTTTCTCTTATTGATAAATACGATTTGAAAAGTTCTGTAAACTTTTTGGGTTGGGCAGATAAACAAATGATTGATAATTATTTATCTAGAGCGTCTGTTGTAGCTTTTCCATCAATATACCCTGAATCATTTGGCATTGTTGGTATTGAGGCGATGATGAGAGGTCGTCCAGTAGTAGGTTTTGATGTTGGTGGAGTAAAAGATTGGTTAAAAAATCAAGAAACTGGTTTTCTTGTTAAAGCTAAAGATATTAGAGGATTTGCAGATGCTATAATTAAAATTTTACAAAATGGTAAATTACGAAATCAAATGGGTATTCGAGCAAGAGAAGTTGCTCTATCAAAATTTTCAGAAGAGATACACATGAGTAAACTTTTAAAAAGTTACGAAAGGGCACTTAATCAATAAATTTTTCATGAAAATATCTTTGTTTACTAATGGAATATACCCTTATGTGCTTGGTGGAATGCAAAAACATTCATACAATTTAGCAAAGTACTTTGCTAAGCATGGTGTTTATGTTGATCTTTATCATTGTGTTGAACACGATAAACCAATAATTGAAGATCTAAATTGTTTTTCAAAAGAGGAATCGAAGTTTATAACTAACTTTTGTTTTAATTTTGATAAACCGTTTAGCTTCCCTGGTCACTATATAGTCAGATCCTACAATTATTCGAAAAAAATTTATAAAGCTTTTTTAAAAAAAAAAGATGTTGATTTTGTTTATGCTCAGGGTTTTACAGGTTGGTTCTATGTTTTAAAAAAAAAAAATTATAATTTACCACCAATTGCAGTTAACTTTCATGGTTTAGAAATGTACCAAAAAGCAGCTTCGCCAAAAGAATGGCTAAAACAACAAATTTTTAAACCACCATTAAAAAAAATAACTAAATTGACAAATATTAACTATTCTTTAGGCGGTAAGATTACACCAATACTTAAAAAATTAGCACCTGATCAAAACGTTATAGAAAGACCAAATGCAGTTACAGATGATTGGTTAGTAAAATCATGTGGTGAACAAAAAAATAAAATAAAAAAATTTGTATTTTTAGGTCGATATGTTCGCCATAAAGGTATTCAAGAATTAAGCAAAGTACTTAAAAGTTTAACATCAATTTATAATTTTGAGTTTAATTTTATTGGACCAATTCCTGATAAAAATAAAATTGTTTCAAAAAATATTTTATATCATGGTGTAATTGAGGATAAGGATGGTAATTCAAATAAAATAAAGAATATTTTGAGAAATTCAGATTGTTTAATTTGCCCAAGTTATTCTGAAGGTATGCCAACAGTTATTCTTGAAGCAATGGCAAGTGGATGTTGTATTATTGCCTCAGATGTTGGTGCTGTAAGGTGTATTGTTGATAAAAACAATGGTTGGCTCATTTCACCAGGAAATACATATGAACTGCGTCAATCAATTTTAGAAGTAATAAATAGTGATGAAAAAACTCTGAGACAAAAAAAATTAAATTCAATTAAAAAAGTAAAAGAAAATTTTATTTGGGACAAAGTCATTAAGAATATTATAAATGATATAGCAGAATTTAAAGAAGAGTATTAATTACTTATTATTTAATAAATAAAGGTTAAGTTGTTTGATAGGTAAATTTAATTTTTAATATGATAGGATTAATGCTTTAATTTATATTAAAAAATAATTAGAAGTATTTATTAATTAGTCTTTTTTAAATAATTATGAAATTTGTTTTTCTCCACAGAAAATTATCACCTTATTGGATTTCTTGTTTAAGAGAACTTAAAAATCAAGGAAATGAAATTTTTATTGTCGCTTATTCTTTTAGTGAAATTGCTCCTTTTGAAATTGAAAGCTTAGAAGATATTGGTGAAATTTTAGATAGATCGTTAATTAATAAAAAAGATATTTTAAATAAAATTAAAAAATTTAATCCTGATGCTATAATTGTTTCTGGCTGGAAAGATAATCTTTACTTAAATATATGTCGATACTTTAAAAAAAATAAAACTCAAATAATTTTAACTTTTGATACACAATTAGATGCTGGATTTAATTCTAAATTTCTTAGAGGGAGATTGGTTGTAAAATTTATTATTTTTTTATTAAAAATTTATCTCAAAGGAGCGATAAGTAGAGTTTGGGTACCTGGTCAAAGACAGATTAAATTTGCTAAAGCATTGGGTTTTAGAGATAAAAATTGTTGGGATGGATTGTACTCTTGTGATTTACAAAAATTTTCAAAAATATCAATTATCAAAAATGATACAAAATTTAAAATTAAGGAAAAAACTTTTTTATTTGTTGGAAGATATGTTAATGAAAAAGGTTTAGATTTATTAGTTGATGCTTATAGTCATTACAAATTAAATAAAGAAAATCCATGGAAATTAATTTGTGCCGGAGGAGGAACTTTTCCAGTTGATACAAAAATATTAAATATTGAAAATAAAGGATTTATTCAACCCAAATATCTAAATGATCTGTTACTTAATTCTTCAGCACTAATTTTACCAAGTAGATATGAACCATGGGGCGTTATAGTGCATGAAGCAGCTGCAGCAGGTTTGCCAATTATTATTTCAGATGCCTGTGGAAGTAGTGATCATCTCGTTAAAGATGGATATAATGGATATATATTTTCTTCAGGAGATTATATCTCTCTGGCTTATAAAATGAGATTATTATCAAACCAAAGTGACGAGGAAATAAGAGTCATGGGATTAAATAGCAAGGAACTATCAAAATCTTATTCTACTCAAAAATGGGTAAAAACATTAGTTGGTGGTTTAAATAATATCAATAAGAATGCTTAAGAATAATTTTAAAATAAATACAAAATCAAATATTTTTGCATATATATTAGCATTAACAGTCTATTCAACTGAACCTTTCAAACACTTTGTTTGGGGTTCAAATTTTGCAATTGATATATATTTAATATCAGTATCAATCTTCGGAATTTTATTTTTAAATCTAAATAAAAATTTTTTAAGAATTTATTTGATAATAATTTTAATTTTATTGTTAAGTTTTATATTGGTAATTATTTATAATTATGACTTAAACAATTTTATCCGACAAGCTCTCGGAGTTTCTATTGTGTACTTGGGCCTAGGTTCATTAATTCTTAAAATTGACAAAGAGAAATTAATCAAAGCTTATATGAATTTAGCTCTACTAGTTGCAATTTTAGGTTTAATTCAGTGGTCACTTTCTTTTTTGGAAATAGCAGACGTTTTAATTAAGGTACCTGGTCGTTTAGACTCAATTACATATGAGCCTTCACACTACGCTGTAACCACTGCACCAGCTTTATTTTTATTTATTAGAGATTATTTACTCAAAAGATCAATGAGAAATCTTTTAAAAATGATTATTATTATTCTAAGTTTTTTATTAACTTTTTCTATAACTGCTTATTTAATTCTGTTTTTAATAATAATTTTTTTATTGATAAATTATAAATCATTTCTTTTGATCTCCTTCTTTTCATTTTTGTTATTAGTTACTTTTATAAATACTTATAAACTTGATATAAAAACTTTTAAATTTGATAGCATATCTAATTCGAAAGCTGTTAGTGGTGTTTATAAAAAAATGTTGATATTAAGTGATAGCATTAGTCAAATAAATAAAATTGATGATATGGAGTCTCCAAAAAACCTAACAATTTATTCATTATTCATTAATTTAAATGCTGCAAAAACATCACTATATTCTGGAAGAATTTTAGGTAGTGGCTTTGGAACTCATTCGCAAATTATAAAAGAAACTGTGCCAAAAAAATTTAGGAATGCTTATTATTATCAAAATCAAATATTTAATACTAATGGTTATAGCTTGTTTATAAGGATAATTTCTGAATTTGGTTTAGTGGGTATTTTTCTCTACATGTTTTTTGTAATAAAGGGTTTATCACGAAATATTTTAAGTATAAGTATTTATGATACATGGTGGTTAATTGGTTCTGTACATATGATTTCACTTATTTTAAAGACAACATCTTTTGTAGACAATGGAACACCAATATTTTTATTAGTACCTCTATTAATTAATAATAAAATTCTCATAAATGAAAAATAAAAATTTAATATTCAAGTACAGTTTTTTTTTAATTATAATATATTTTTCAGATAAAACTAAATGAGGATACTACATGTTATAAGAGATCTTTCTCCAAAAACAGGTGGTCCCGTAAATGCATTAATTGGTCTAAATGAAACACAACAAAAATTTGGTCATGAGGTTAAAATCTTATCCACAAGTTATGGTATTACTAAAGACCAAATAGAGTTACCTAAAAATAGTATAATTGAAACTTGCAATTGGAATGGATGGAGATTCTCATTTCAATTTAAGAGCAGGTTAAAAAAATTAATTAAATGGTCTGATGTAATACATATACATATGCTTTGGGAATACCCAAGTCTTATTACTGCTATGATGGCCAGAAAATTAAATAAGCCTTTTCTTTTAAGACCATGTGGAGCATTAGAGGATAGGTCTTTAAAAATTTCGAGTTGGAAAAAAAATTTTTATTTAAAGTTTTTTTCTAAATCTTTGTTTAATCATCCTTGCAGATTACATTTTTCCTCAAATGATGAAAAAAAAAATAGTTCAAGGTTTGGTATGTATAAATCTATAGTCGTAAATAACGGTGTTATTAGTAAAGCAAAAGAAAATGTTTCAAAAAATATATTTTATAGTTCTTTCCCATTTCTTAAAAACAAAAAAATAATTCTTTTTTTAGCAAGAGTTCATCCAATTAAAAGACCAGAATTTGCAATTTTATCTTTTTGCAAAATTTTTAAAAAATTTCCTGATACATTTCTTGTTATAGCCGGACCTTTTGAAAAAAAGTACTGTAATGAACTTAAAGAAATTATCAAAAAGTACAAAATTGAAAATAGAGTAATTTTTACTGGGTTGCTATCTGGTGATTTACTTTATGCTAGTTATAAAGCATGCTATTTGTTTATTTTACCAAGTTTGCAAGAAAGTTTTGGTATTTCCATCGTTGAAGCAATGGCAGCATCTAAACCTGTGGTTATAAGTAAAAATATAGCAATAGCAAATTCTATTAAAAAAGCTGATGCAGGAATAATTTGTGAAGATAATGTAGAAGATTATTCTAGTGCTGTAGAAAAATTACTCAGCTCAAATTCTTTGCAAAAAGATATGGGAAATAATGGAAAAAATTTACAAAAAAATTTTTATGATTGGGAAATTTTATCAAAACAATTAGAGACTGCTTATATCGATCAAATCAATGAATATAAATCAAATTTAAAAATTTAAAAAAATTTTTAATAATATTGAAGTTTATAAATTAATTGTTTATTTTGAATTAAATCAATAAACAATTAATTTAATGTACATATTAGGTTTAAATGCATTCCATGCCGACTCTTCGGCCTGTCTTTTTAAAGATGAAAATCTAATTGCTGCTGCAGAAGAAGAGAGATTTCGTAGAATTAAACATTGGGCTGGATTTCCAAGTGAAGCGATCCGCTGGTGCTTATCTAGGGGGGGCATAGAGTTAAGTGATGTACATTATGTTGCTTTAAACCAAGATGACAAAGCAAACCTTTTTAAAAAACTTCTGTTTACTCTTAGAAAAAGACCTAATATTGGAATGCTTTTAGATCGCTATCAAAGTAAAAAAAAAAGAGCTAGCTTAAAACATCACTTAGATACAAATTTTCCAAACACAAAATTTAAGGGAAAAATTCATTTTGTTGAACATCATATAGCTCACCTCTCTTCCGCTTTTCATGTTTCTCCATTTGATAAGTGTGTTGCAGTATCAGTTGATGGTTTCGGAGATTTTGCTAGTACTGCTTGGGGTGAAGGTAATGGAAGTGATATACAAATTGACTCACGAATATATTTTCCACACTCATTAGGAATTTTTTATCAAGCTATTACGCAGTTTATTGGTTTTCGTAATTATGGAGATGAATATAAAGTTATGGGATTAGCCCCATATGGTAAACCTTCATATTTAGATGAAATGAAAAAAGTTGTAATTTTAAAATCAAGTGGAGAATTTGAATTAAATTTAGAATATTTTAGACATCATAAAGAAAAAATTGAATATGAATGGGAAAATGGTTCTCCAATAGTTGGATCTTTATTTTCAAAAAATCTTGAAAAACTTCTAGGACCAATGCGAGACAATAAGGCAAGTCTAACTCAACATCATATGGATATAGCTCATTCGGCTCAAGTTATGTATGAAGAAGCATTTTTTAATCTTTTGAATAATTTGTATGACAAATATAATTTAGAAAATTTAGCTTTAGCTGGAGGTTGTGCAATGAATTCTGTGGCAAATGGAAAGGTATTATTAAATACTCCATTTAAAAAAATATATATACAATCAGCAGCTGGTGATGCAGGGGGTGCTATAGGTGCAGCCTTAACTACCTTATTTAATGTTGATAAAAATAAAACTAACAAAAAAATATCACCTCACAGTCATGCATATTGGGGACCTTCTTTTAAAGATGAGGAAATAGAAAAAGCGATAAATTTGAAAAGAGATAAAATTGAGATTGAAAAATGTGATATAAATTACTTTTCAAATAATTCTGAATTAACCAAAAGAACTGCAAAAGAAATTGCAGAGGGTAAAGTTATTGGGTGGTTTCAAGGATCTATGGAATGGGGTCCTAGAGCTCTTGGTAACAGAAGTATAATTTGTGATCCTCGTCGTTCTGATATGAAGGAAATTTTAAATATTAAGATTAAAAGACGTGAGTCTTTTAGACCTTTTGCACCATCAGTACTTCAGCACGAAGTCGAAAATTGGTTCGAGCAACACCATGAAGTGCCATTTATGATGCAAGTTTATCAAATTATAGAGAATAAACGTAAATTGATTCCAGCTGTTACACATGTAGATGGTTCTGGACGATTACAAACTGTAAATCAATACGACAATCCACTCTATTATAGTTTGATAAATGAATTTAATATTCTTACTAAAATTCCTATGGTTTTGAATACATCATTTAATGAAAATGAGCCTGTTGTTTGTAAACCTGAGGAAGCTCTTGAAACATTTCTTCGTACCAAAATGGACCTGTTAGTAATGGGTGGGTGGATGATTAAAAGGAAAAATTAGTTTTGAAAATATCAATAATTACAGCAACATATAATTCTGCAGAAAATATAGGACTTTGTGTAGAATCTGTAATTTCCCAATCATATACAAACATTGAGCATATCATTATTGATGGAAATAGTAGTGATAACACATTGGAAAAAATTAAAAATTATCCTTACAAACCTTTTAAAATTATTAGTGAGAAAGATGATGGAATTTATGAAGCTCTTAACAAAGGTATAAAATATGCTACTGGAGACATAGTTGGATTTTTACATTCTGATGATTTTTTTGCTAATAATGAAGTCATAGAAAATATAGCTCAAACATTTAAAAACAATAATAATATAGACGCTGTTTATGGAGATCTTGAATATATAAGTCAAAAAAATTTAACTAAAACTGTTAGAAAATGGAAGAGTTCTCCATTTAAGTTAAAATTA
>MDTA01043590.1_pt1 | contig 11091 bp, 7 predicted proteins | sample 811151 | NCBI WGS metagenome assembly MDTA01 (sample SAMN05326648, study PRJNA326480) | marine metagenome | isolation source: seawater | place: Indian Ocean: South | collected 2010 | reverse complement strand
TTATCACCTAGTTCACCTACTTCATCGATTACTTTTGTATGCGTATCTAACTTGTCGTAGTTTTCCATTAGATGTGATTTAGTTTCACCCAACAAGTCTTCTTTTTCTCTTAAAATTTCTTCTTGTTTACTATCATGTACTTCTTGACCACATGCAAAACATTTGTGGTCTTTAATCTTTTCAATATCACTTATAACTCTTGTTTCTAAATCTTGAAACTTTTTGTTATCGGCTGAAATACTATCAACCCAACGTTGTGCTTCTTCTAGTTTAGATTTCTTTTCTGTATATTCGTTTAGAGTTTGATGATTTGCAATTTCTTGTTTGATATCAACATGTGATAAAGAATTCAATGCATCTTCTAATTCTTTTAATTCTTTGTCGTGTTTGTCTTGCCAAATACGTTGTCTGCGTTCTATGTCTGTAATGTTTTTAAGAATACGTGAATTAGCATCTTCTATTGATTTTAGATTGTATTCTTCTTCTTTGATTTCGTCTTTTGTTTCTTTGATTACTTCTTTAAGTGCCTCTGCTTTACGAGACAATTCAGTAATACCTAATAATTCTTCGATTAATTCACGTTGGTCGTTTGCTCTCATACTCAAGAAAGGATCTGTGTATGTGTTTAGAGCAACAATGTGTTTGAACATTGCATGAGAGATACCAATAATCGAATCAACTTCGACTTGTGTTTGTCTCATTTCGCCTTGTGCTACATCATCAGCACCATCGTTTAAATCTATTCCGTCTCTGATAAAACGAAATACATTTGGTCTACGACCACGTTCAATTCTGTATTGACTTCCGTTATATTCAAAGTCAATCGTAACAAGCATGTTCTTTGCATTTGTCTTGTTAATTAAGTTATCTTTTCTGATATTTGTAAGAGCATTACCATATATACCAAAAGACAATGCATTGATAAGAGTAGTTTTACCTGTACCATTACGAGAACCGTCACCACCTAAATCTAAGTTGTTACCCAAAACAAGAGTCAAATTATCTCGTTCAAGGTCAACTGCCTGTGTGACGTTTCCTACACTCATGAAGTTTCGGATCGTAATATTTTTTATTTTTAGCAAAGTATTACCTCTCTCTTGCGAATTTGCCTAGTTGTATTGGGTCTAAACTTATTTCATTTATATTAACATAAGTTGGTTGTTTTATCAACCATAAAACAAGTTCAGCTATGTAATCTGTATCAATTAACTTTCTATCAGGATGTTTTTTCATAACACTTGAAGTATTCAAACTACCAGGAGATATCAATGTTGTTTTGATATTACTACCACCTATTGCCATGTAAGTCAAGTCTCTGTTATAATCTTTTAATGCTTTCTTTTCTGTAGGATATCGCCATGTTCTACCTTTGACACCTGTATCGGCAGTAGAACCTATATTAATAATGTGTGCAGATTTTTGTTTATCAATACATTTAGTATAAACTTGTTCAGCTATCATTACTTGATGAAACTTCCATATTGCAGAATTATTAATGAATATATCAAAATCATTATCTACAAAATAATCTGCTAGTCTTGTTTGTTCAGATGCTTGGTCTAGAGACCAATTGTTGCTCCTACTAGCAGTATGATAACTAATATAATCCACACTATCAAAAATATTGCATATCGCTTTGCAAAGCCCATAATATTTGTTTCCTGTTATTAATACTTTGTATGTCTGCATTATAGATTTTGGTACAATTCTACTAGAATCTTTTTATTGAAACTTCCACCATCATCGATAGAGTTTAATTGTGAAATTACAATTTCATCAATAGTTTCAAAGTGAAGTTCTGCACCTGTGTCCTCTTCATGTTGTGTATTTTTCATTGGTTGTAAAGATATATCTCTTAAATCATAGGCTTCGATAAATGTATCTTTGATAAAGTTTGCCTCTTCATACGATATATCAATATCAAGTGTAATTCTTGCAGTTGTTTTTGGTAGTAGATACTTAGAAGGATCTACAAGCAAGTCAGACAACGTGATATTTTTATATTTAGGAGCATCGGGCCATGCAAAGAATTCAGGTTCACTGCCCCATTCCAAGAACATCCAACCTCTTTCGTCATCTCCGGCATCGGAGAAGTTATGTGGGAATGCATTGCCCGTATATATCACGTTGCCTTTTATTTGCCGGTGATGAAAATGCCCTGAAAAAACGAACTCTTGGTTCGTAAACATCTCACTTTTTAAACCACCATGGTCAGGCATTTCGACCATTGCGTTTAATTTGAATGTGGGAAGTTCAAAGTGTCCGAACATATACTTACTTTTTATCTTCGGAATTTTTTTCCATTCATCACCAACTAACCAACTGACAAATGTACAATCGCCTTCGGATAATACACTGTCTATCAGGATAATGTTTGGTAACTCTTTAACAAACTCTACTGAATTAACATCACGTGTTTCACGATAGAATAAGTCATGATTACCTAAAATGAAATAAACTTTTTCAAATGCGTTGTTTAGTTTACGCAATCCATCTAATGAATACTTCATGGTTGATATATTAAGACTAGCACGATTATGATGCCAGTCGCCACCAAACACACAAGTTTCACAACCTTTTGCTTTGGCTTGTTCTATAAACCAATCAATGAATTCATCACAATCTTCATTGTGTTGTCTTGCGTTGTTACGCATTCCATAATGGATATCAGTAAACCAAGCGGCTTTTTTGAAAAGATTAGTCATTATCGGCGTATATCTCTTTGATTGTCTCTGTAGGTATTTGGTCATCAGTAATACGTGTTTTGATTACTTTCTGCCAACGTTCCTGTGATTTCATTTCATGTTCTAACTGTCTAGTCCAACTTGGCATCTGACCTGATTTCTCTAATAAGTCATCACGAATACCTTGATTTTTCTTTTCAGTATTGAGAACACGTGTAAATGAATTGTTAACAGCCGCGGTATAATACGCAAATGGATTATCACTTTTTGCTTCGTTAAATTGTAAACCAATTTGTGTAAGTTGTAAAAGTGCTTGTCCTCTCATTTCGTCAATGTATGTATATCCACGCCAGTTACTTCTCTGAGAATAACGCTCTACTAATTTAATATACATGTTGGCAAGTTTTGCAGTTATTTTGCCAGCTTGTAAATCAAATTCTTTGTTTTTATTATAATGTGAAATTCCAACTTCTTTAAACTTTCTTCCGTCTAGTACATAATGTTTAAAAGGTGGAAAGTTTAGTTTTACTTTGTGGTCAGCGATAGACTTTGGATTGTTCTTTCTTCCTGGTTCATCAGGAATATGTTCAAAAGTCATAACTCTGAAAACTAAGTCGTTTTTATCGATTGTATCTAAATCTACTAAAAAATCTGATTGTCTTTTCTTTTTATCTGTATTAAGTTCCCAGGCTTCTTTTTGCATTCTATCTGCCCGGTTTTGTTTTGCCTGTTCTATTGATTCACGAATTTCTTTGGTATCGTTAAGAATAATATCATATTGTTGATGTAAATCTCTATCTTCGAACCAACAGTAATTTGACTTAGAAACGTGAATTTGTCTAAGCATATCTTTGTTGTTTAAATAATTTTGACCTCTACGTGCCATGGTTTTGCTCCTAATTAATAGTACAATTATATACTAAATTACAACCGGTTGTCAAGCTAAATATTTACTTTTTTAAACTACGAACATTATATTACGATAAATACACAAAAGAAGGAGAATTTAATGTCCGAGAATTTATATGAAAGAACACAACCAGTTTATATCACTGATCCTAGTGGAAGATTAAGTGCATCTGGATTAGGTACAGTACAGTTTCCATATACACCTACTCTTAGTGTTATCACTCAAACTGGCTATCAATCGTATGATTTAACACATTCAAATTTTCAACAAAGAGCATTTGAAATGGCGTCAAATACAGAATTTAACATGGCGGCTCCTATCATTATTCGTAGTGAAGAAGAAGGACAATCTGTCTTAAAAATGGGACAATTTCTTAGAGGTGCATTGAAAATGAACTTTGGTTGGCGAGATGAAGATGCTGGTCTACCCCCTCCTGTATTAAGACTTTATGCACATGGTATATATACAAATGTACCAATACTTGTAAGAGACTTTACATGGAACTTAGACCAAGATGTTGATTATATTAAATTAACTACAGGAGAAAGACTTCCTGTACAACAAACATTCGTTTTATCGTTAACTACGACATATTCTCCAAAGAACGTAAGAGATAATTTCACAATGAATGATTTCTTAAGTGGTAAACTAAAAAGTAAGGGGTACATCTAATGCCATATGATCCTACTTCTCCTTGGAAAAAGACACCAGTACTACAAGATAAAGTGCTGGATATAATGAATGATACATTTCTAGAGCAAGATGCTTTAGATGAAGTTTACGAAATACCACAAGAATACAATCTACGACCAGATTTAGCTAGTTACAAATTGTATGGCACTTCAAAATATTGGTGGATTTTTGCAAAGAGAAACCCTGACAGAATAGAAGATCCTATTAGAGACTTTACGGCAGGAACAAAAATAATTATTCCTAGCAAAAATCAAATCGATAACATGAAGTAATACAATGGCTGTAAGAAGTGTAAGAAACAATAATCCAGGAAACATCAGAACAAACTCAACTAATTGGGTTGGGAAAGTTGGTGACGATGGTTCATTCGTTAATTTTGCAACAAAAGAACAAGGTGTCCGTGCTTTGGCAAAGACACTTGAAACTTATCAAAACAAACATAAGTTAGAAACAACTGCCCAAGTTATTGGACGTTGGGCTCCACCAAACGAAAATGATACTCAAGGTTATATAAACTTTGTAGCCGATGCCATAGGTAAAGATCCAAATGAATCAATAGATTTAAGTTCGGATCCAGTATTGTATGAAAAATTTGTTAAGGCAATGATACAAAAAGAGGGTGGCAATGAAGCATCTGAATATTTTGGTCAAGGCAATACTATAGCAAATGGTATTCGAATGGCAACAGATAAAGATTTTGATGAGGCACAATCAGACTTAGATGATACTGAGGCAAATCAAGCCTTATTAGATGCTCAACGAGAAAAGGAAGCACAAGGAATAGAATCACCTGACGAATCAAAAGATACACCTGAAGATCCAAAAGAAAGTACAAGACAAATATTAAACAGTGCAAATTCTTTAGCAGAAGTCATAGACCAAATGGAAAAGAAAAATCTATTTTGGGATAATGAATTAGACAAGTTTCAAAATTATACTTACAACTTAGAATTATTTGTTGTCAATCAACAAGAAGCAGGAAAATATCTAGCATACGAAAACACACCAGACTTATTACAAGATGTCGTAAATGATGCTTGGCCATCAGATAGTATTGAAAAAATAACTATTGCAAAAACAGGTGTAACTACAGAATTAAACATAACAGATTTAAATGTATTATCTCAAGGTTTTGGAAATACAAATACATCAAGAATAGCAGGTACGGCAGTTAATTTAGACTTTACTATAACACAAGTAGGTGCAACTTCTTTACCTGACATGCTTAACAATTCAGTTTTACTTTGTGGATATCCTAACATAGCGGCCGCTACATTTTTTATGAAAATTAAGTTTATAGGATATGATGAAAATGATACTGTTATTAGAAACTTTCCAGCAACAAAAGTTTTACCTTTCAAAATAAAATCATATACTCAATTAGCAAGTGAAACTGATGCTAGAGGAACGTCTACACAATTAGAAGGTGTAATTGTTTTAGATGATGTTATTACAAACAAATCAGTTGCACAAGTTGATTATAACTTTGAATTTCCAGTACAAGATACTTTAGATGATACACTTCAAGAATTTTTTAAAGCATTAAACAAAAGTGTGGTAGAAAAATCTATTATCAGTGATCCTAATTTTATTAATGAATATAAATTTGAAATGTCAGATGAATTTAAGGAAGCATTTGGACAAGCAGAAATGAAAGATCCTAATAATCCTAACATGGCTTCAGGTAACAATGAAACTGATAAAAAGAAAGCAATAAAAATAGGTTTACAAACAGGTGTAGTAACTCCTGGTATTTCTATTTACAATGCAGTAGAAAGTATAGTTCTAAATGCAAAACAAATAAGAGAAGAACTTACAGAATCAAAAGCTAAAACTACAAAAGTATTTCACATAAAACCACACGGTGAACCAAAGCTAAAAGGATATAATGTTCTTACTGGAAAGTATAGCTACATAGTAACATATTACTTGCATGTTCACAAAACTGTATTACCTAAAAACCAAATTGATAATGCAAACTTAGTTGCATCTACGGCAGAAATATTAAAAGATGTTTTTCTAGATGGTCGTTGTCACAAAAGATATTATCACAAATATACTGGTAAAAATGACCAAATATTAGATTTTAGAATTACACTAACAGAACAATTACAAAAAGCATATTCACAGCCTGCTGATTCGTACATGGCAAATGTTTTTCTTAAATCTATCGATGGTGATTATAGAAAATTAATTGATAAAAAAGCACAACAAAAATTAACTGAACTCGAGGCAGAGGCAGAAGTATTACAGAAAAAATTTGAAAAACAAGAAGATGAAGCCGAACAACTTATTAAAGATTTTGATAAGATGAATGAGCAACTAAAATCTAAATTTCTTAATAAACTCAGACAGTCAGGTATTCAAGGAAAGTTTGGTAAAGCCGATTCTAACCTTTTTAAAAATGCAGACATTAATCAAATTAAAAGTATTCTTCAATCAAGTAATACCAAAGACGCCACTCAAGCATATGATGTATTGAATGATATACTAAAAGGTGAAACAAGAGAAAACTTTAACAAGTTAAACAATCAAGTTAGAGAGGCACAACTTAATACAAATGAAGCCAATAAAAAGCTAGAAGAAAATCAAAGAGAAAATGATAAAGTAATGCAAGTGGCATTAGGACATTTACTTTCAAACAAAGCATTAGAGGCTACAACTGCAATGAGTGAATCTTGGGAAAATTTAGGTCTTAATACAGGCTCAAACGGAGATCCAGGTATTGTTCTTACAGAAGAACTTGATAAAGAAATTGTAAGAAAATTAAGTATAGACCAGTTTAATTCTTTGATGAAAACGTTAATTGAAAATCCAGTAAACTTTGCAAGAATAACTAAACCATTATTAGAAAAGGCAACTAAACTTGATGTTATCAAAGCACCTAATCAAGAAGAAATAGAATTAGCAAAAGAAAAATACTATGAAGGCAGGGCGGCAAACTTAAGTATGATACATGCCAATATGACAATTAAAGGAGACCCTTATTGGCTTGAAACATTCTTACCTATTGAAGTAGAAAAAGGAAACTTTGGGAAAAGTAATTCAAATGAACGTTACAAAATGCATTCAACACAGTTGAATGGTTACAACTATGTTATCATTATTGTTGATAAAGCAGAAGGAAACTTTTTAGAAAATTCAGATAGAGTTGGTCAAGATGCCGCAAATTCAGATGGAATAAAAAAGACTAGACTAGAAACTATGGTCTATATTGTAAATGAAATAACAAGCACATTTAGTGGAGGCAGATTCACACAAACAATGACTATGGTTAAACAACCATCAGCGAGTGTGTTTAGAGAAGTTAAACCAAAAATGTTTGGTGACACTCCTTATCCTGAAGTATATACAGACCAAATAATGAGATACTACAGAAACATTCCAGATGAACTAGGTTTAAATGACAATGTACAAGAATTAACTAAACAAAAAGAAGATGCAGAAAATATTGCAGATAGTGCCGTAGGTGCAGGTTCAGATATGTCACAAGATGTTGATGGTGATGGTGTAAATGATAGAATTAATAATCGTGATCCTAGTACAGGATTTGCTCAAAGAAATATTGCATTAACCTCGGCAGTGAATGCCTTTGTTTCTGAGTCTCCATTTGCAACTGAGGCACAGGCAAAAGCAGTGGCTACTGCTTTATCTTATATGGAGGGTGCGTGTTTACAAGGACATGTTGCAAGTTGTAATGCCAAAGATTTAGCATATCAAGATTTAGCAACTTATAGAGGAACATTTACAGATGCCTCAGATGCTAGAAATCAAATAAACGAATTTATAGACAATGGTGGAACTGTATCTCCAGCCACTATTGCAGTAATGGATAGAGCATATGAAGGATTAGGACAAGCAAGAATACAAGATGGTGTAGTTAATGTAAGTCAAGATGAAATAGATTCGTTCAATGATGAAATAGAAAATAATACAAAAGCATATGTAGTAGGCAACAACGACATGATATTCAATCCTAAAGATGCATTACAAAATATCGAACCAAATGATAATGGAACTGCTGGTGCAGATGCATTAATCAATGGTGATATAGAATTATCAAATAAGGGAATTAGAACAAGCAGAGAAGCCATAGAATCCGGAACAGGCGGATTTAGAAGTAGGTCATATCAAGTTGATATAGAACCTAACACGTTAACTGAACAAGAACTTAATAATGTAAAATCTTTAAATGCTGAGGCACAAGACATTATGGCGGGCAGAGGTTTAATGGATTTAACTGATGAAGAATATGCAAAAGTAAAAACTATTGAAGGCACAATCAATGATATAGAAACAGGTGCAACAACAGGAACACGTGGCGAAATTAGAAATGCTATTGAGGCTGATAAACTAAAAACACAAATTGAAAAAGATGAGGCAGAATTAAAAGAAACTAATGAAGATTTAGATAGTTGGTATTGGACTAAAAAAGGAAGGCGTGAAGATGAAGAAAAGAAAGCAGAATTAGAACAATCTATTGCAGACAATAGAGCAAAACTACAAGAAATAGACCAAGATCCAGTTACTGGTATTGTAACTTCAAAAGATGCAAACGGAGAATTAGTTCATACACCAATAGAAGAAGCAGTAAAAGTTACTGATCCTGATATAGGAAATATTCCTGTAAAAATAGGTGATAATAATCGTGTTGATGTTGTTACACAAGACGGTATACAAAACTATCAACAAGATGGTGATGCACAATTAACTAATGCCCAAGTTGCTGAATATAAAGGTGCTAGTTCAGTTTACAATCAGATAATAGAACAAGCAAACAATAAACCAAGAATAACAATTAACGATGAATATGGTACAGAACAAGTATTAGATTATTCAAATTTAGATCCTATAAGTTACCAAGACGAAAATGGAAATACAATAACTATACAAGATCCTAGTACGCATTTTGGATTAGTTGATACAAGTAAAGGTGCAAATGATATAGAAAGATATCAATTAAATAGTGCAACATTGAAAAACAAAGTTGCATCAAGTGATAACTTTCCAAATGTAGAAACATCAAATGTTAGAATGTCTTCAACTGATAGAAATGATTCAGAAAGTGTTTTACGAACAAGAGTAGGCAAAAATGACTTTATAGTAGTTGCACAAGAAAGAGTACAAGAACAAGCAGACGGACCACAATAATGATTACTAATGAATTTTCAACATTATCAGATTTAAAATGGCACGAAAGAAGAATAGGTGATATAATACCTTATCCTATTGACAAAAGATTTAGTGTAGAACCTGAATGTTGGGAAAGTATATACCCAACAAGAAGCAATGTTAATACTATTGATACGTGCAAAGAAATTGTTCCAGTGTTTGGTGACAGTTTTATGTTTTGTTCTGGAGTACCAAAACAACATGAAGTTACACATAAACTAAGAAACATATATCCAAAGATTACATTTTTAAATCTTAGTAAACCAGGATCCAGTAATGGAAGAATAGTCACAAGATTAGAACAATGGACAAATGATGAACTTTCCAATAAAACAAAAACTATTATAATTGGTTTATCATCTATGTATAGACATGAATATTATATGGATAGTGAACATCCTAATAACGTATCACCTCATAATTCTATATACGCTCCAATGAATTCACATTATTTAAGAGGTTATGATATAATGCCTCAAGTAACTCCTAATGAATTGATTACTCCAGAAGATAGTAAAACAAGAAATAGAATAGCAAAACCATTATCAAATACATGGCTTGCTATGATTGAACATCAAACTTCATATACAAATTCATTTATAAAAAATTTAGAGATTAACTTAAGAAGAATAGACTGGATTACAAAAGCCATGAAGTGGAATATAATATTTGTAGAGAACCAATCTTGGCTTGATTATCAACATTCAGAAGATAAAAAATGTATTAATAAATATCTACAAGATATGGATATATCAACTAGAAAATGCAAAGTTATACAAATGACTGAAACTATTGGAACCATAACAGACAAATTAGATTGTGGACATTGGGGAACAGATACAATTAATAATTTGATTAAACAAATAAAAAGGATATTTGATGAAATCTAGTGTTGGAAATAGTTACGCCTCAAGTATTATTGAAAATAGGAAACATCAAGAAAATCCTATTTTAAAAAATATCAATAGTGGTATATATAAAGCAATTACTGTAGGAGGCAAACCTGATCCTGAAGGTAGAGGAAGAATTGCGGCCTATGTTCCTAAACTAGGTGGTGAACCTGATAATCCTATGTACTTTCAATATGCATCTCCTTTTGGTGGTGCAAATGCACAAGGTTCATATGGAATGTTTGCGGTCCCACCAGACGCTGGAGTAACCATATTAGTATTCTTTGCAGAGAATGGTGATTTAAATGAAGGCATGTGGTTTGCAGTTTCGCAAGAAGTTCCAGACGTAGTTGGAGGAGCATCAGGCAAAGCAAAAGCAGATGGTACAGGACAAGGTGAGGGAGTATTTACAGATGTTCCTTCTTCAAAAGTTGCACCAGTTTCAGTAAGAGAAGCAGTAAATGTAGAAGAACCAGAACAAGAAAATACAAATAAAAATGCCAATACTGCAAATCAAGGAATTTATTCTGATCCTATAAGAGGTCAAACAACTGCAAGTCCTGGAAGAGATGCAAACTATCAGACTACGCAACACTCAAAAGTATATGGTTGGAGTACACCAGGTGGAAACTATATTTCTATGGACGATGGTTCTGTAGGTGATGATGGTGTAATTCATCCTAATCAAATAAGAGTAACATCAGGTTCTGGTGCCCAAGTTATTGTAGATGGAACAAACGAT
>MDTA01205822.1_pt1 | contig 11093 bp, 12 predicted proteins | sample 811151 | NCBI WGS metagenome assembly MDTA01 (sample SAMN05326648, study PRJNA326480) | marine metagenome | isolation source: seawater | place: Indian Ocean: South | collected 2010 | reverse complement strand
TACCGCATGACTACCATTTTTAGAAACAATTATTGAATAAACAATACCATCAAATATTGCTCTAACTTCTTGGTTCTCATTAGTTAATATTCTTACACCATTACTTTGAATTGTTGTTGTTTTTACTATTGGATGAGGCTGCTTTCCATATCTTAAAACAACTAATCCTTTTTCAACTGGCCATGGCAATTTCCCTTTATTTTCTACAAACTTTTTTGAAATTAATTTTGCTTCAGCAGTTAATTTAAATTGTGGCTGATTGTTGTTTTTTGTTCTAGCTATTGCCTCTGCAATTATTTTTTGAATTTGTTTGTCTATCTCTAAGGATTGTTTCTGCTTAGTTTTAATTTGATTAGCATATCTTTTTTCATCTTTCCTAATTTCCAATATCATTTTTTCTTGTTGCAAATTTTCATTATCTAAATTGTCTTTTATGTTCTGATTTTCATCAATAAGTACTTGCTTTTCAGCCCTTTGAGTTTTTAGTCCTTTTAAGACGCTGTCAATTAATTTTGTTGTGAGCTTAATTTCATTAATTTGCTTGTCCTTATATTTTACATACTGCTTATAATATTGTAATCTCTTATAGGCTTGAGCAAAATTATTTGATGAGAATACAAACATAATTTTATTTAGGCTAGACTTATGCTTATATGATTTAAGAACCATTTCTGCATATTCTTTTTTGGTTTTTTCTTGTTTTTCAGATAAGCTTTTTAATTCTAAATTATTTGATTCTATTTGATCAACAATTATATTTAATTGACTATTGATATTGCTGATTAAATCTTTTTGAAGATTAATTTTAAATTTTAGATTTTCTACATTAGTTAGGAGGTCTCGTTTTTTATTTGTTGATTTTTTAATTAATGTTTCAATATTTTGAATCTCTGTTTTTAATACCTGCTTCTTAGTTTCTAAATCCTCTTTAGATTGAGAGAGTATAGATTGGCTAAACAGAAAAAAAAATAAAAAAATAAACTTAAAAATATGTTTCATTTCATTAATCAATCTTGATTTTCTTGTAGCCTTTAGGTATTTTAAAAGGGATATTTAGTTTTTTGTCTATAACAACTGACCTCATTTCAATATTTATAGTTTTATTTTTCCAGTCCAGAAATAAAATGTTTTTAGCGTATGCAGATGTATTTATTTTGTTATAGTTTTTATAGTTTATACTAAATGTTTGCTGAGACTGTGATATTGGAGAAGCATTATTTATTTCCTTGTAAAACTTTTGGCTATTTAGTCTAAAATTGTATGGGTTAATATAAAAAATCCCTGTTAATTGATCAGAATCAAACTCTATTTCTTTTTTAAATATATATGATCTTAACAAATTGTCTGTCTGATTGTCATCTTTATTTAGTTTTTTGTCAAAATCCTTGGAGCTCAATTCTATAACTGGAAAACCGAAAAGAAGGTTTTCAAGCATATCATATGAAACACCTATACCCAATATATTTTCTATATACGAAAAATCAGCTTTTATATAATTTCTTTCAAGCTTATTGTAATATTGGATTGAGTCTTTAGTTATAAGCATGCGTATTGCCCCTATTGGTGCACTTATCCATATTTTTTCTCCAGCTAAAATTCTAATTGTTGCAGTATTAGTTTTAATCTTATTTTTTGAAGAGTAATCGATTCTAGCTCTAGCCTGTATTGTTGTAAATGTGTTTTTGTTTTGGTTTATTGTTTTTACAATTTTTTTTGAAGTAACTCCTTTATTATCCCCAATGACATATTCTTTTTTTAATGCACATGAGTGAATTAGTAAGACTAGAATTAAAATAATATAATTTGATTTTCTCATGTTTATTGTCTTATATCCCTGTGCTTCCAAAACCTTTATTCCCTCTGCTAGAGAGGTCTAATTCTATGACTTCTTCCCAAACTACATTTGAATGCTTAGCAATAATTACTTGGGCAATTCTATCGCCATTTTTTACTGTATATTCTTCATTTGAAAGATTGATTAAAATTACGCATATTTCTCCTCTATAATCCGCATCTATCGTTCCAGGTGAGTTTAAAACTGTTATTCCTCTTTTTATTGCCAAACCACTTCTAGGCCTTATCTGTGCCTCATATCCTTTAGGTAAAGAAATGTACAACCCTGTGGGAATTAATGTTCTTTCTAAAGGCTTAATAATAATTTCATTTTCCAAATATGCTCTTATATCCATCCCCGCTGAAGATTCAGTTTCATATTTCGGAAGATCATTTGATGATTTGTTGATAATTTTAATTTTCATTTAATCCTTTTATTAATAAACGGAGATTAGATTTTTCATACAATAGAATTGATAGGTTAAACAAAATTAGACAACCTATACCAATAATGAAATTTCCTCTAAAGAAATAAAACGAAATAGCTGACAAGGCAACTGAAAAAACTATATAAAAACTGATTTTAGGAATATTATATGGAATTGGATAATATTTGCTGCCTAATAAATATGAGCTATAAGCCATAAGAGCATATGCAGCAAGTGTTGCAATTGCAGAACCAACGTAGCTATATATAGGTATCAATATAATATTTAAGATCAAAGTAATCATTGCTCCAAAAACAGAAATATACGCTCCAAATTTTGTTTTATCTGTAATCTTGTACCATACTGAAAGGTTTTGATATATCCCTAAACAAAAATTAGCAAGTAAAATAATTGGGACTATTTTCATGGCCTGCCAATATTCTTGATCGCCAATAAAAATTAGCTTAAGTAAGTCTGCAAAAACTACTACTGATAATAACAATGAACTACCAAGAATAACAAAGACCTCTAAGATTAATGCATATGTTTTTTGGGGGGATTTTTCATTAGCTTCTTTAAAGAAAAACGGTTCAATTCCTAATTTATAGGCAGTTGAAAATAAAGTCATAAACAACGCAAGCTTGTAACAAGCTGCATACATCCCTATTTCACTTTTGGCAATAGAATCAGGCAGCATAAAATCTAATAAAATTTTGTCAAAAGTTTCATTAATTGAATATGCTAGTCCGGAAATAAGAATAGGGAAAGCATACATTAACATTTTTTTTAGTAAATCAATATTTATTCTATAATTAATTTTAAAATAAAAAGGGATTAGTAGTATCAAACTAACCAAACTGGCTATTAGATTAGATATGAAAATGTAATTTATTTCATAGTTAGGTATATATATATATGAGGCTATATCACTAACTGGTGCAAATTTCTTAACAAGAATTAATAGAATAATGTTTAAGGAAAAATATACTACTACATTTATGATCTTGATAAGAGAATATTTAATTGCCTGCCCTTTTGCCCTTAGATATGCAAAAGGAATAACAACCAGCGCATCTAAAGCAAGTATCCACAATACTAACTCTAGATATTGTGTTTCAATGCCAGTAAATAAAGATATTTCTACTTGAAAAATTGATGCAATTGCAAAAAAGATAGCTGTTGTAAAAATAATCGATATTGATGCTGTACTTATGACGTCTTGTTTGTTTGATTCCTTATTAAAAAACCTAAAAAAAGATGTTTCTAAACCATATGACAAAATCACATTAAACAATATGATGTATGAAAAAATAATTGACAGACTGCCGTAATCAGACACATTCTCAAGTATGTCTTTATCGGTATGCAGCCTAACAAGCAAAACGCTTATTATTCTAGGGAATACTGTTGCTATTCCATAAATGAAAGTTTGTCTAAAAACTTTAATTAATTTGTTCAATGTAAACTTCTTTATAATCTAAAATTAAACTAATAATTATAGGAATGCAAAACCTTGAAGTAGTTGTCTAATTATTAAGAGCTTCTGCTCCTCCAACAATCTCTAATATCTCGTTTGTAATAGCGGCTTGTCTTGCCTTATTGTAAGTTAATTTTAACTGGTCTCTTAGCTCTGTAGCATTATCCGTTGCCTTATGCATTGCTGTCATTCTCGCGCCATGTTCACTTGCATATGAGTCTCGTAAGGCTTTAAATAATTGTGTTCTTAAAGATTTTGGAATTAATTCATTTACAATCTCTGACTGAGCAGGCTCAAATATATAGTCTTGATTATTTGATTCTTCATCATTGTTGGTAACTATTGGGAGAAACTGCTCATTAGTAATGATCTGAGTTGCTGCATTTTTAAATCTATTATATACAATTCTAATTTTATCAAATTCTTGTTCAATAAATTTTTGAATTAATATATCTGCAATTTCTTTTACATTTTCAAAAGATAAATCATCATAAATCTCATTGTTTGTTAAAATTACATCATGATTTTTAGATAATAAATCGCTTCCTTTTTTTCCAATACATAAAAAAGAAATTGAATCATTTTTTTGACTATTCAATATAGAAATACACTCCTTAACTATATTTGAGTTAAACCCTCCACACAATCCTCTATTAGATGTAATGCACACAATTAATGTTTTACCCCTAGTTCTATTCTGAATGAAGCTATTGTCAGAATCAATAGATGAAGACAAATCTTTTAATATTTCTGTTAACTTGTTAGAGTATGGCCTCATAGCCATTATAGCATCCTGTGCTTTTTTAAGCTTAGCTGCAGAAACCATCTTCATAGCGCTAGTAATCTGCATAGTAGAAGAAACTGATGAAATTCTATTTCTAATTTCTTTTAAGTTAGCCATTTAGGAATTTTTATATTAATATTTAGCTGACAATTCGTTACAAACCTTTTCTAATGTATTTATAACTTCATCTGTTAGTTTACCTTGTTTTATTTCCTTAAGTATTTTGCCATGTTTGCTGTTTAATAGCTGAATATATTCTGACTCAAATTCTTTGATTTTATCTACAGGAACTTCTTTAAGCAAATTTTTTGATCCAGCATATATAATTGCGACTTGATCTTCTACTTTAAAGGGATCATTTTGAGCTTGTTTTAGTATTTCTACATTTCTTTTCCCTTTTTCAATTACGCCCAAAGTGGCAGCATCTAAATCAGAACCAAACTTAGCAAAGGCTTCTAATTCTCTAAATTGGGCTTGGTCAAGCTTTAATGTTCCTGCAACTTTCTTCATAGACTTAATTTGTGCTGATCCTCCAACTCTTGAAACAGAAATCCCTACATTAATTGCGGGCCTAACTCCAGAATTAAATAAGTCTGATTCTAAAAATATTTGACCGTCTGTAATTGAGATTACATTAGTAGGAATATATGCTGATACATCTCCCGCTTGAGTCTCAATGATAGGCAAGGCTGTTAGAGAGCCTCCTCCTTTTACAATAGGCTTAAGTGAATCAGGCAAATCATTCATGTTTTTAGCAATTGCATCATCATTGATTACTTTAGCCGCACGCTCTAATAGTCTTGAATGAAGATAAAAAACGTCTCCTGGATAAGCCTCTCTTCCTGGCGGTCTTCTTAATAATAAAGATATTTCCCTATATGCAACGGCCTGTTTAGATAAGTCATCATATATAATTAGAGCTGGTCTTACCGTATCTCTGAAATACTCCCCAATAGATGCTCCAGTAAAAGGAGCATAAACCTGCATTGCTGCTGGATCTGAAGCATTGGCAGATACAATAGTAGTATATGCTAGCGCGCCCTTATCTTCCAAAATTTTTGCAATGCCTGCAACAGTTGAAGCTTTTTGACCAACAGCCACATATATGCAATAAACAGGCTCTCCAGCATCATAAAATTCTTTTTGATTTAGAATTGTATCTATGCAAACTGTTGTTTTACCGGTCTGTCTATCTCCAATTACTAATTCTCTTTGACCTCTTCCAATAGGGATCATTGCATCAACAGACTTGATTCCTGTTTGAAGAGGCTCATTAACTGGCTGCCTATATATTACACCCGGTGCTTTTCTTTCTAAAGGCATTTCGTATAAATCCCCTTTTATTTTCCCCTTACCATCAATTGGATTTCCTAAGGTATCTACAACGCGGCCAACAATTCCTTCCCCAACTTTGACTGAGGCAATTCTAGAAGTTCGCTTAACCGTATCTCCTTCTTTAATGTCAGTTGAAAAACCAAGAAGAACAACTCCAACATTATCCTCTTCTAAGTTTAATACTATTCCTTGTGTTCCATTAGAAAATTCAACTAACTCTCCATATTGAGCGTTAAATAATCCATAAACTCTTGCTATACCATCTCCAACATTTAGAACACTGCCTATCTCATCAAGTGAGACAGAAGATTCATGTTCTGAAAGTTGATTTTTTAAAATTGCTGATATCTCAGCTGGGTTTACTTCTGCCATTTTATATATTTCTTTTTATTTTATAAGTTCTGTTTTTAATTGCATCAGCCTTTTTGAAAAGCTTGCATTATATTCTGTGTTTTCAAATCTTAAGATAAAACCTCCTAAAATATTTTCATCAACAATGTTCTTAATCTCTACAGATTTGTCACTAAGTAATTTGATTTTACTCAAAGCCTTTTTTCTAATATCATCTGAAATAGGTGTTGCTGTAATAACAGTGGCTATTGCTATATTTTTCTTTTCATTATAAATTTCATTAAAACTAAGAGCAACATCATTTAAAATTGATAGCCTTTTATTTGCGATTAATAAACCAATTAGCTTGTTAGTAACCTCATTCATATTTATCATTAAGCTTGATATAATCTTTTTTTTGTCCGAATAATTAATAAGAGCGTTCTTTAATAGTTGTTTAAAGTCAGGAGATGAATTGTTTGCTAAAATTATCGCATCCATATCCTTTTTAACACCAGAAAGATTATCTGATTCCTCTGATATTTGAAAAACTGCCTTTGAATAACGTATTGCTGCTCTTGATCTCATTTAGCTTTTTAATTTTGAATCTTCTAGCATATCCTCAATTATTTTTAATTGCTTGTTTTTGTCATCAAGCTCCTCAGAAATAACTTTTTCTGCAATTCCTACAGACAGCTCAACTACTGTCTTTCTAAGCTCACTCATTGCAGCATTTTTTTCATTCTCAATTGCCGTTTTTGCTGCATCAACCATCTTCTCAGACTTATTTTTTGCTTCCTCTTCTGCATCAGCAATTAATTTTGATTTTATTTCTCTAGCTTCCTTAAGCATAGCTTCTTTTTCTGCTCTTGCTTCATTTAAGATTTTTTCATTATCAGCCTTTAGGTTTTCTACTTCCTCTTTTGCCTTGTTTGCAGCATCAAGAGCATCTTTAATTGACTGCTCCCTTTCACTAACTGCGCCAAGAATTGGTCCCCAAGCAAATTTTTTGAGAATTAAATATAGGATTGCAAAAGATATTGTTGTCCAAACTAATAGGCCTATATCAGGTGTAACTAAATCCATAGTTGTTGGTTTATATAATTAAAATTAGACGATATTAATATTCGTCGTGTTAGCTTATTAACGATACAACTATACCAAATAACGCAACCGCCTCAATAAAGGCAATAAGAATAATTGCATTAGTTAGAATTTTCCCTTGCATCTCTGGCTGTCTTGCCATAGCATCCATAGCTGATCCGCCTATTCCTCCAATTCCGATTCCTGCACCAACAGCAGCTAGTCCTGCACCGATAGCAGCAAAAGCACCATAGTCAACGGCTGCTTCTTGTAATAAAAATAATACTAAATTCATGTTTCAAATTTTAAAGTTAATTAATGTTCATGTTCCTCCATTGCACTACCAATATATAAAGCGGTAAGCATGGTAAATATGTAAGCCTGAATGGCTACAACTAATACTTCAATAATATAAATAAAAACTGAAAAGAAAATGGAGGCTGGTGCCAACCATAAGCTTTCAAAAATAAATATTAAAGAAATTAGACTTAATATAATAATATGTCCTCCTGAAATATTTGCAAATAGCCTTATCATTAAAGAAGCCGGCTTTATAAAAATTCCCAAAAATTCAATTGGCGCTAAAAATAGTTTCATAGGCACTGGAACCCCTGGCATCCAAAAGATATGTTTCCAATAGTCCTTGTTTGCTACAATTGTTGTAATTACAAAAGTTATTATAGCTAGAACTCCAGTAAAAGCAATATTGCCACTTAAGTTTCCGCTGAATGGGAAGAAAGGAATCAATCCCATAATATTATTTATCCAAATAAAGAAAAATAGTGTTAAAAGAAATGGAACGTATTTCTCATATTTATCCTCTCCAATAAAAGGGAGTGCAACTTCTTCCTTAATAAACAAAACTATAGGCTCTGTAAATTTCGCAATTCCTACAGGCTCTCCTCTATTTGATCTAGCATATGATCTAGCTGACAATCTAAACAAAATAAAAATAATTATGATTGACAAAAACATTGAGAACACAAGTTTAGTAATTGAAAAGTCTAAAGGCTTTTGATTTATTGGATGGTTTGATCCATCAAATTGAATAAGTTTTTCTGAAGAATTCTGGTTAGCATAATAAATAGTACCGTGATATTTAATAAATGACTGTTCCTTGCGATTAACAACTACAGTCCCTGAATCATCATGATGAAACTCTGAAGACATAAAAGCAACTAGTCCATTGTTTGTCCATAAAATGACGGGAAGAGGTACTGAAACAGCATGCCCATTCCAGTCCATAACATGAAAATCATGAGAGTCCATAATGTGATGCATTATCATTTCGTTTACATCAAACACTTCAGATTCCGTTTTTTTTGAATCATTATTAGAGAAGGAAAAAGCATAAAACAAAAAGCAAAAAATATAAAAAAAGTTAAGAAAAAATTTGTTAGACATTCTTGCTTAATTATTATCTAATAATATGGTTGCAAATGTACACACATAAAATGTAATTTCAAACAAAAAAAACTAACAATAAGACAATTATTTCAACACATCTTTTATGCCAACTACTTCTGCGATTTGAAAAACAAAATAAACTGCAAAAAAGTTCATGAGGTCAATAAATAAATTCTCCTTTTCTAAATTAAATACTGGAAATAATATAATTATTGCTGTGGCCATTTTTATTATTGTTGTCAAAACGAACAACCCTAGTGGATTGGCTGGATTTTTAATCCTTGAATTCAACTTTAAAACACTGCAAACAAAAATTACTGAAAACAAATTGAATAAATAAATCGCCTTTAAAGATATGTTTGTCTGAGATGAATAATCACTGCTTAAAAAAAGGCTATGAAGAAAATACAAAAGAATTCCTGCTGATATAAGAAAAATATAAAATCTCATTTATCACTATTTTGATTAGAATGGTTTGAAACCTGTCTAATAACATAATAAATGGAGACTATAATTGCTATTATAGAGAAAAGTATGCTAAAAATTTGATATTGATTTGGGTATGATTGATCTAGTTTATATCCAATAAAAACTCCTAATGCAATAATAATAAGCATTTGGAATCCAATCTGGGAAAATATAATTATGTTATGCTGTTTTTTCTTGTTTTTCAGCCGAATCCTTATTTTCAGTTTTGTTTAATTCCTTTACACCGCCTTTCATACTGCATGTAGCATTAAATGTTGCCCCAGGCTCTACTGCTAGTTTACCTATTACTACCTCTCCTTCAATGTGTGCCGAAGATCTTAATGTTAATTTTCCTGTAAGTTTCAATTTTCCTGTAAAACCTCCTTCAAAATCCGCATCTTCTCCTTCAAGACTTCCATTAACAACACCAGTCTTTCCAACAACAATTCTTCCTGTTGTTTTTATGTTTCCTTTAATATTGCCCTCAACTCTAAAGTCTCCTTCACTAATTACATCTCCGACTAAAGTAGTCCCTTGAGTGATCATGTTTTGTTGATTATTACTGCTCATAATTAAATTATTTTAAATATTCCTCTAAATTTTTATGGATTTGAATTGTTTGATAATTTTCAGAAGAAGCAACAAAGAAGCTCTCTTTATTAATCTGCGAATTTTTATCTAACATTTCAGCTAATCCCATGGCCCCGTCATAGCTCTTTAGTCCATGCAGAACTACAAATGTAATAATATTATTGTAATAGTCAATTGAGCTTAATAGATCTAAATATTCTATTCGATTTACTGCATTGTTTAATGATTTAGAAAATTCTTCTATTTCATCATTGCTTATGTTTTGAAAAGTATATATGATTTTAAAGTTTTCGGAAGAATCGTTTTCTATAAAAACACTACTGCTTAATAGTGGCAAAACATCTTGAATGACATATTCTGCTTCTTTTCCTTCTATAGTATTTGAATAATTAAGCTTAATAAAATTTAGATGTTCTTTGTATTTTGAATAACCATATTCTTTAGCAATTGAAACTGCTTTTAACATTTCTATTTTAGGAAGAATGGGATCATCATAAAAGTTTTTTATACTTTGGTCACATAGAGTAATTGCGTTTAAATAGTTTTTATTAGAGTATTCCTCATATATCTTATTGTATTCTTCTACAGGATTGTTTTCTTCAGTTAAAATAGTCTCAGGATTTAAAAGAAATTCCGCATATTTAGTGTCAGCATATATTTGTATAATTTCTGTCTTGATATTTTCAGCATTTGTTTCTTCTCCTAGGCTTAAATAATTTTTATACATAGAGTATTTTGCAGGAGGAATTAGAAATTGTTCCGGACTATTATCCAATAAAGTGCTTAACCTTTGATTTGATATCTTATACTCTTTAAACTGGTCTTTATAAATTGCTCCTAACTTATAATATGCATCATTTGTGACTAACTTAATACTGTCTATAATTTCTTTTGATTTAGGAATTTTATTAATGTAATATGTTGCACTATAAATACTGTCTTCAGGAATATTAGCGTTTTCAGATAAATTTTCAATGCTTTTTAAATCTTCAAACTCAATAGACCATCTCCAATTTTTAACCAATTTTCTTTTGCCCCATTTCTTTGAAAAAGCATTTTTCCCGTAAGCAACAGCCGTTGGATTATAAAAATAAAATACTGCTTCGTTATATTGTTGGTTTTGTTGGTCAAATATATTTTGAGATCCAAAATTATTATCTTTTTCTTCTTGCGCTTTTAATTTGTCTGCTTGTATTTTTAGTTCAGAAATATATTGTTCAAAATAATTTATTCTCTCCGAATCATTCATGTTTACTAATGCTAAGATGCTGTCATTTTTTTTCACAATAGCTTCATATAATATCAAATCTTGTAAATTATCCCTTTTCTTTTTTATCTGCCTATATCTTTTAGTTTT
>MDTA01026723.1_pt1 | contig 11094 bp, 5 predicted proteins | sample 811151 | NCBI WGS metagenome assembly MDTA01 (sample SAMN05326648, study PRJNA326480) | marine metagenome | isolation source: seawater | place: Indian Ocean: South | collected 2010 | reverse complement strand
GGGCCTGCGGTGCTTAGGGTAGACCGTAACATTGATTTTCCGTGGACAGGACGAGAGTTGGCACCGGGTTTCGGGGTACACAAATACAGTGTGCGCTGGGAGGGCGAGCTTGAGGCGCCCATTAGTGGTAAGGTGACCATGCATACGGTTACCAATGACGGGGTAAGATTGTGGCTGGGTGAGCAAAAACTCATCGATGTCTGGAGGGGCATGAGTGCCACAGAGCATCGTGCTGAGATGGAGCTTGTTGCCGGAAAGCGTTATCCGTTCAAGATGGAGTATTTTCAGGATGAGGGAACTGCTGAGGTTCGGCTTTTCTGGAGTGGGGCAGGTCTGCCAAGGCAGATTGTTCCTGTGGAGAAGTTCTTTGTGCGTGGAGGAGTGCGCTTGCTGAGCAGAACGGGTGCAGGCTTGTTGCTGAAAGGGGGATCGTTTCTTTCTGGCGGCATCGCACAGGTGGGACAGGATGCGGTCAGGATCGATTATCTCAATGGAGGAATTCTTAAGATCCCGAGACAGAACATCGGAGGATTGCAACTCTCACCGATCAGTCCTGCTCGGGTTGTTGATGTTGCCAAGTGCAAGTCCGGATGTGCTTTGCGAAGTGGTGACTATTTTGAGTCATCGCTTCTATCCTATGAACAGGGGACGTTGAAGGTGCGGTCCACCCTTTTTGGCAGTCGGGAGTTTCTTCCATGGCAGGTTTCCTTTGTGAAGATCGGCGATTTTAAGAGAGCGAAGGCCAATTTCGAGCTTCATACCCGATCAGGGTCGCGGCTCCGAGCGGATTGGTTGATGCTGGATGGAAAGCGTGCCCTCGTTAAGGATAATTCTTTTTGCTGGATCAACCTGAAACCCAGTGACGTGGTAGCTGTCTACGGGATTGCGGCAACTGCTGATGCAGAGCGGAAATAGCGCAACTATACGAGTCATGCCTTTATTCCGGACGCTTCCATTGCTTGCCCTGGTTTGTTCTTGTTTTCTTCCAGCAAGGCTTGAAGCGCTACCTGGTCTGCTTGGACGGGTTGAATTAAAGGCGGGAGCGAAAATGAAGGGCTTCATTTGCTTCGACCGGGATCATTTGGTTTTAAGAGATGGAAGTGGGGCAGAGCACAGAATTCAGGCAGGGGACTTAAAGGTGGCGTATCTGGACGGAGGTGATGTGGCTCCTTTACCTGGGTTGCTAGCCACTTGCTATCGTCAATCAGGGCTGGCCGGGCCTTCTGTGGAACGGGTTGATGGGGTGATCGATTTTGATTCCGGGGCCATGCCCGCCTTTCCGGATGGGGGCCAAGATAAGTTGAGTGTGCGCTGGGATGGAGAGATTGAAACTGCCTCTGCCGGGAATTATTTGTTTCAAGTGAATGGGAACGGTGGGGTGCGATTGTGGGTGAACGCTCGTAAATTGATTGATCAATGGAATAACAGGCAGTTCAGGGAGCATGTAGGCAACATTCAACTGGAAGGGCGTCAACGTTATTCCATCAGGCTGGAATGCATTGAGTGCGATGGTAATGATCCCTTCCGCCTCTTGTGGACCAAGCCCGGCGAGGAAGACAGGCAGTTGATCTCCGCCGAGCATCTATCTCATCAAATAGTCAAAACCTCACAGCCAAATGGTCTGCTCGGTCGTTATCACAAGGGAAGCAATTTTAAGGGGGATCCTGTGGAGAGAATTGACCGTGAAATTGATTTCGACTGGACAGGTAAGGCTCCTTTTCCGGGTTATGGAATTAACTATTTCAGTGTGCGTTGGGAGGGTGAGGTTCAGGCTCCTGTGAGTGGTCCGGTCACATTTCATGCAACGACGGATGATGGCGTCAGGGTATGGGTTGGTGGGGAGCTGATTATAGATGAGTGGCGGCCTCGGCTGGCAACGGAAAGCCGAGGTAATGTGAACTTACTGGCCGGGCGTCGTTATCCTTTTCGCATGGATTATTATCAGGCGACCAAGGGGGCTTCGGCAAAACTCTCATGGAGTGCTCCCGGACTCAATAAAGAGCTGGTGCCAAGCAAATTGCTTTTTGCCAATTCGGCAACCAGGCCTGCGCGTGAGGTTTCTCCAGGAATTCTTTTGAAGGGGGGCTCGTTCTTGGCCGGTAAACTTTCCGGAATGGATCAGCGGGAAGTTAGGCTTTCCTATCTTGATAAAAGGGAGCTGAAAATTCGCCGAGAGAATGCCGGAGCACTCCAGTTTGTGCCCCTCATCACTTCTGAGCTTGATCGCATCGCTGTTCGCAGACCGGGAAGTGCACTTCGTGATGGGGATTATCTGGTTTCCCGTCCTGTCTCTTTGGCAGAAGGAAAAATCGAGGTCATATCCTCCATCTTTGGGCTTCGCGAGTTAAAGACTGATCAGGTCAAATTTGTGAAGCTTCAGGATTTTGGCACCAAGAAGGCTAATTTTGAGGTGCGAACCAAGTCCGGATCCCTGTTGCGTGCGGATTGGTTGATGGTCGACGATCAGCGTGCCTTGGTGAAGGATAACTCCTTCTGCTGGATCAATTTGGAGCCAGCCGATATAACGGCGGTGTATGGAATAGCTGTGGGCCGGGATTAGGAGGAGAGGAGTAAATTAGCGGCTTGAGGTTGTTGCTGGCTCATTATTTAGGCAGAAATTTGATTCTAGGGCAGGTAACAGTATTGCAACTTGCACCCTTTAAAGTTTATGGTGCGAGACTTCATCCAAAGAGAATTGAAAGATAGTAAAGAGAGCGATAGTAAGGATTTCCAAGCTCCTGCCGAGGTGTTTAATGCCGATGGTGTTTCTATTCAGCTTAAGGTGCTTCGTTGGCTACTTCCTTTCTTGTTTGTGGGTGGTGGAGTAGCGGTTTTTATGATGTGGGTTACTCCATTGGAAAAAAAGAAAAAGCCCCCTGGAGTTTCCCGTGGATTGAAAACAAGGGTGTTGGAACTCCAAATAGAGGATTACACATCGAGTGTCGAAACAAGCGGTATCGTAAGAGCTCACAATGAAGTTACTCTGACCTCGCAGGTGCCCGGGAGGATTGTTGCTATTGCCCCGCAGTTCGAAGACGGGGCATTCTTTAAAAAGGGTGAAGTTCTTGTTCAGTTGGAAGAAGCTGATTTCGCTGCGGCAGTGGCAAGTGGTGAGGCACAGTTGGCACAGGCCAGTGCTGGATATGCACAGGAGAAAGCGCGGGCAGCTCAGGCAAGGCGCAACTGGGAGGATCTTGGTTATAAAGATGAGCCCAATGAGTTGGTTCTTCGTCTGCCGCAATTGCGGGAGGCAGAGGCGAGAGTTGAGGCAGCCAAGACACAGCTGGAACAGGCTCGGCGTAACCTCAGACGCGCCAGTGTCGTGGCGCCATTTGATGGGCGGGTTCGTGAGCGAATGGCGGGAATTAGTCAGGCGATTAGTGGCGGGACACAACTGGGCAAGATCTTTGCTGTTGATTTTGCGGAGGTTCGGCTTCCAATCAGCAGTGTGGAGATGGGGTTTCTTGAGTTGCCTGAGGATAGGGAGGATCCACCAGTGGATGTTATTTTAAGTGATGCGCTTGATGAAAACAACGAGACAAAGTGGGCTGCTGAAATTGTCCGGACGGAGGGAGCCCTGGACCAGAGTTCCCTCGACCTTTATGCGATTGCCCGAATACGAGATCCATTCGGTCGAAACTCAGGAATACCTTCCTTGCGGATCGGTCAACCAGTGATTGCAACATTGCCTGGAAAGACACTTAAGGATGTGATTAAAATTCCTCGTGGTGCTGTTAGGCAGCTTAAACGCATCTATGTTGTTAACAAAGAGGCAATGACGGTAAGAGGGATTAATGTAAACCCCATTCGAGGGAATGAAGAATATTTGATTATTCGGGACGAGAGTATTTCAGATGGAGATATGTTGGCAATCAGTCCAATGGCCTATGTGCCTGATGGTGCCAGTGTGGAAATTATCGCCGATACAAATGAGGAGGACTTGTCCACGGACGCAGGTGCCGAAACGGATAAAGAGGCTCGGGAATCCGCTTACTGATTAGATGATTCGCTGGTTTGCCAATAATGGCATTGCTGCCAACCTGCTTCTGCTTGGGATATTGCTGGCAGGTATTCACAGTGCTTTTTTTCGCGTGGCTCTCGAGGTTGTGCCTTCCGATACCGGTTGGCAGATCGTTTATATGGAAATTCCCTATCGTGGTGCCACGGCAAAGGATGTTGAGAAAGGAGTCCTTATTCCGGTGGAGAAAGCACTTGAGGGTATGGCAGGTATTAGGGAGACGAATTCAGACGGCATGCGGGGGATGGCGAAGTTTTATCTGAAGCCCGAGAAGGGGGTCGATTTGAGGGAGCTGCGTGAAAAAATTCGGGGTAGGGTAGAAGGGATTTCAACATTTCCGGCAGAAACAGAGACGCCTAAGATTGTTATTCCTGATTTTTCCAGGCATCGACCGGTGCTCAGTGTTGCCGTTACCGGAGAACTGCCTGAGTCAGAATTGCGTGAGGTTGCTCATCGAGTGCACCAGGATTTGTTGGAGATAGATGGAATTAGCCGGGCAGACATTCAGGGTGAGCGGAACTATGAAATTTCGGTTGAGGCCAAGATGGAAAAAATGCGTTCTTACAATCTTGGATTTCGAGAACTTGCCGATGCTATTCGTCGGTCGTCTATTGATTTGCCGGCTGGATCGATTCGCAGTGAGAGTGGCACCTTGGTAGTTCGCACGAGGGGGCAGGCTTATGTGAAGGAGGAGTTTGAGCGGATACCGGTCCGGGCTTCAAACGGAGCAGAGGTTCGGCTTGGAGAGGTGGCTTCTGTGCGGGATGGATTTGAGGAGAATAAGGTCATTACCCATTTCAATGGGCGCCCAGCGATGTTTGTCAGAGTCATGCGCAGTGACAATGAGAGCGCCATTGACATCTCCAATAAGGTTAAGGATTATGTGGAATCGCCATCGACGGCTTTTCCAGAGGGTATTCACCTGTATGTATGGGATGATACCTCACTTTCAATGCGAGGTCGGCTTGGCACGCTCAGTTCCTCATTGCTACAGGGTTGCATTTTGGTGTTCTTGATTCTTGGGGTCTTCCTTCGACCGAAAGTTGCATTCTGGGTTGTGGTAGGTATTCCGGTAAGTTTTGCGGGTGGAATTATGTTGATGCCTGACTTGGGAATTACCGCCAATGTCATGACTCTTTTCGGTTTTATTATTGTCTTAGGGGTAGTGGTGGATGATGCGATTGTGACTGGCGAGAACGTTTATTCAAGGTTGCAGGAGGGAATTGATCCTCTTGAAGCTTCGATACTGGGCACTAAGGAAGTAGCGGTCCCTGTGACTTTTGGTGTGCTCACAACGGTAGTTGCATTTCTTCCTCTACTTGCCTTCGAAGGGCGCTGGGGTGATTTTGCCGGACAGATCCCAAAGGTAGTTGCACCTGTCTTGTTGTTTTCTCTTGTTGAATCGAAGTTGATACTTCCAGCGCATCTTAAGCATGTGCGATTACGCGGCGATCAACTTGGGCTCTTTAGCCGTTTTCAAAAAGCTATTGCACGAAGTTTGGAGAGATTTGTGGAAAGGTTTTATCAACCATCCCTCGAGTTCGCTGTGCGTCATCGCTTTTCAGTTATTGCCGCTTTTATCGCCATGGGCATGGCAATGGCGGGCTATGTGATGGGAGGGCGGATGGGTTTTGCATCTTTTCCCTCTGTAGAAAACCTCAAGGTTACCGCTTCACTAAACCTGCCAAATGACCTGCCTATTGAAAAAACCGGGGAAATCGTTGATCGCATTACTGCTGCTGCAGAAAAGTTAAAGGAGGAATTTGTGGACTCCGAATCCGGAGTAAGCCTTATCCAGAACGTTGCTGCAGTTACTGGTTCATACAGGCTTGGCGGAAGATACGATCACTCGAGGGGGCATGTCATTGTCGAGGTGTTACCTCCTAGTCTTCGTTCCGAAACTGGCCCCAAAAATAGCAGTATTGCCGCTCGCTGGAAGGAAATTGTCGGTGAAATTGAAGAGGCTGACTCATTCTTTATCCGGGCTGAACTGACCGGGAAGCGAAAAAACGATGAGGAAAAGGAGAACGAAGCACTGGAGCTGGAGCTTCGTGGTGCACATTCTGAGGAGAAAAACGCGATTGCAAGAGAGATTAAGAATTTGCTTGCTGGATTTGAGGGCATAAACGGCAGTTGGGCTGATATCAGGTGGGGACAGGATGAGTTGGAATTTACCCTCAAGCCAAGAGCTGCTGAACTGGGGCTCACTCAGCAGTCACTTGCCAGGCAGGTGCGTCAGGCATTTTATGGCGAGGAGGCTCAACGCATCATGAGGGGTACTGATGAAATTAGAGTAATGGTACGCCTGCCAAGAAAAGATCGGCGGTCCCTTTATACCCTGGAAAGAATGAAGATACGAACCGCTAGCGGAGCAGAGGTGCCACTCAGAACTGTTGCCGATATCAGTCCGAAGAAAGCTCCAAGCTTTGTTGAGCGAAATGATGGTGCCGAGGTAATTCGTATTGGGGCGGAACCCCAAGATGAAGAAGTTGATATCGTTGGCATTGCCAAAGAATTAACTCCGCAAATCGAACGCCTTGTGAACAAGGTCAAAGGGCTTTCCTTCCAGTTTAAAGGATATATTGCTGAGCATGAGGAGTCGAGGCGGCGAACGGTGATTTCCTTTGTAGCTCTTTTCTTGGCTCTTTTTGCTCTCTTAGCCATTCCCTTCAAGTCGGTGGTTCAGCCTTTTCTTGTTTTGTTGGCTCTTCCCTTTGGAATTATTGGTGCCTTATTGGGGCACATGATTATGGGGCTGACGCCCTCCTACCTTTCGATTTTCGGTATGCTTGCTCTAGCAGGAGTAGTGGTTAATGACTCATTGGTGATGGTGGATTTTATCAATCGTCAATGTAGGGAGGGAATGGGACTGAGGGAGGCGGCACTAAAGGCAGGAGCAAGGAGGTTCCGGCCTATTTTACTGACCTCTGTGACGACTTTTGCAGGTCTACTGCCATTACTAATGGATAGTTCTCTGCAGGCTCAATTTCTCATTCCCATGGCCGTTTCTTTGGGATTTGGTGTTCTGTTTGCGACGGTTATTACCCTCTACCTGATTCCCTGCGTGTTGATGATAGCCAATGACGTAAGTGGAACCGTAAAACGCCTGTTCAGGGCGATTTATGGTTGAGGGTGTCAATATCGCGACTAGGACTTCGGAAGAATTGCGAGAAAAGTTTGTAAGTCACTGTTTTTAATAGCATTGCAATTCTTTTTAAATTGCAGGAAATGGTGCCAAATCGGTTGATTATCATTGATATTCTAGTCTTGTTAATCAAATTGAGATTTCAGCCCATTATCATTGAGTTCTAGGAGGAACCGACTCGGCATCGTCTTTGGCTAGACATGTTGCCGAGGTTATTGTGAAAATCATCGCTCGTATATGGTTGCCGGCGGCGGTTTTTGTAGCGTTTCTCTTGGCGCTCTTAAACCGTGGAGACATCTACGACTCGTTTATTGAGAATGGGCGTTATGTCTCCCAGTCTTTTTTCTTTTATGGTGTCCAGATAGGCGCTTGGGGTTCCTCTGCATTCCTTCTTAATCGTCTTATTGCAGTTTTTTTCTGGGATGGGTTTATTGGCGGGCTTTCTGATCGCCCCATTCCTCGTTTGCCCAAGGATGTGACTGCAATTGCCATTTTCCTTATCGCGGCTCTGGTAGTGGCTTCCACGGTATTCAACAAGGATACGACAAAGATCCTCGCAGCCTCTGGAGTTGTTAGCATCGTGATCGGTCTGGCATTGCGGACCGTTATTTTGGATCTCTTCATGGGGCTTGCCATCCATTTGGATCGCCCGTTCAAGATGGGTGACTGGATCATGATTCATCAAAATCGCAAGGAGACGCATATTGTTGCAGAGATTATCGAGACGAACTGGAGAACGACTAGGTTACGCACGACGAGTAACAATATGGTGGTGATCCCAAACAGCAAATTGGGTGAGACCATTGTGACCAATTACATGGAGCCTAAGCCTCACTTCCGTATGGAACTGGATTTCATTCTGGATTTTGACGTTCCATCCGAAAGGGCTTTCCGTGTCTTGACTGCCGGTATGCGTGGTGCATGTGAGCATGAGGGTATTCTGAGTGATCCGGAGCCTGAGGTGAGGATGAAGGAGTCAACCCTTGAGGGAATGGTTTACGAGCTTCGGTATTTTATTCTACCAAGGCATATTTCCCCGAATGAATCCATGCACGTGGTTAATCGCACTGTTCTGGATCACCTCCTCAGTTCGGGGATTGTTCCATCGCATTCAAAGGAGGAAGTTTTTCTATCACGAGGTCGTAAGCGGTCCCTTGATATGTCTCGGGATAAGGATCTGTGCCGGATGTTCCAAGGGATGGAATTGTTCAGTGGGCTTTCTGATGAGGAGCTTAGGGGGCTTGTGCCAAAAATGGCAAAGGTTTCGCTTAATGAGGGTGAGGTGTTGTTTCGTCAGGAGGATGTGGCTACAACAATGTTTGTATGTCTGGAGGGGCTGCTTGGCAGCTATGTGGGTGTTAGGAATGCCGAACCTCTGAAGACAAGGACAATTCGGGCTGGCCAGCATTTCGGAGAGGGGGCGGTGCTGGGCAAGCAGTGGCGTGACTCGACAGTAAGTGCCGTGACTCAGGTGATTCTCTATGAATTAAAGAAAGTGGACTTTGAGCCTTTCCTCTCTCGAAATGTCGCTTTACAAAAACTGCTGGAGGAAGGTGAGATGAAAGTGAATGAGGAGGCCAGAATCAAGGTGGAGAAATTCACTGAAGAAAGGGTTCCGGAGCCAGAGGAGGTGAGACCTTCGAGAATAAGGAAGGTTATGGGGCTTTGGTCGAAAAGAAAGAAAGGTCCGGAGCAGACCTTCTTCACAAGTTTTCTTGATAATGAAAAAGGTGAAAGTAGCAAACAAAAATCAGGTGATGAAACTTAGATTCGGTCCACTCAGCAAATTATGTCCATGGCTACTCCTGATCGGGGGGAGTCTTTCTTGGGGACAGGATTCTGTTAGCCTGACTGGGTCTGGAGGATGGTTGCAGCAGGCAATCAGCCAATTGTCAGAGTTGCCAGAGCGTGGGTCTGTTCAAGTCGAGTCTAGACGGGTGACTCTCAGCTATATTGACCCTACACGAGCGGCACAGTTGCTCGCCTTGCACGGCTACTCAATAGGCAAGGTGGAGGCAACGGTTGATCCTGAAAAGTTGCCAGTGGTTATACCGTTACCAGGAACAACTTTTCACGAGACGGTGCCGAAGGTCGGCGAGAAGTTTCCACAGACCGAGACTGATCCCATAAACGAGTTGGTTATTTTTCATGATGCCAACAAGCCTTCGCAACTCGGAGAATTACTTGATGTGCTGAATAACGAGGTCGATAAGCCGGCTCGACAGATTATTATTGAGGCAATGATTCTGGAGGTTTCCTCAACAGCGCTTGATGAGCTTGGAGTGAAGTGGAGTAGGGCGTCATCGGTGCCGGAAAGTGCCAATTTTATTAATTCGAGACTGAATGGATTAACGATTGGAAGTCTGGTCTATCCTGGAGCCAATGAGGCATTGAGTGTTGTCACGAGGGCAGGGGAGAACGGGCTTTTCAATAATTTGAATGCGCAGATTAAGGCCCTTGTTCGTGAAGGACAGGCAGAGGTTCTTTCTCGACCAAGTGTGCTTGCTCTGAATAACCGCATGGCGTTTATTAATGTGTCCGAGGAGATTCCCGTTGCCAATACTTCCTATTCAACTTCGGGAAATTATGCCAGCACGAACTTTTCGGTGAAGCAGGCAGGCATAACCCTAGCGCTACGTCCACGTATAGACTTTGCTGGTGACGAAGTTAGCATGCAGGTTAATGCTGAAGTGACTGCCCGCGTTCCGGATGCCGATGTCTTGGTGCGCAATGCTTCAGGGACAGTGCTTGCAAGCTCCCCCACTATTTCAAAGCGTGACATCCGCACTTATGTGCGGGTGGCCAACAATACGCCATTTATCATTGGTGGCTTAATCGCCAAAGACAAACAGACAATCGCTGATAAAACTCCGGTGCTCGGTTCCGTTCCTTTGCTTGGGCGGTTGTTTCAGAGTAGGAGGGATAATGTGGTAAAGAGGGAGGTGATTATTGTTCTCACACCCTTTGTTTTGCCAGAGGGGCACGTGATCGGAAAAAATATGCCGATGGATGAAGATGCTTTTGACAGTGTTGGGCATCAGTTGTTCAGGGACGCTTACCGTATTCGTTCTGAGGATACTTTTGATCTGGGATATCTTTACGAGAACAAGGAGTTGCAAAGGATGAAGGCGGAGGTCGACAGGATTGTTTCGCAGGATATTGATTTGGCTTCCCAATACCCTTACAGCAATTTTTATGGCAGTGCGATTCCCGGAGAGAGCATACTTTGTTACCGGCAGATATACGAAGTGCTCAAGAGACGAGACATGCAGAAAAGTCTGGATGAGGCAAAGATCATCTTTTTTGAAAGAGATCAAAAGACAGGAGAGGGACACAGGGTGCGCTTCTTGCGAGATTATATAAGAGAAAGTGCTCCGGAAATACTTTCTGATAATGGTGGGAGCAGGGCACTGGCATTAACCTTCAAGATGCAACGCTCTTCAGGTAATGCAGAATCGATTTTCAGTGAACCGGTTCCTGATGTGGCACTTCTGGACTGCTCTAACAAGGATGAGTGGACAAATTGGTTGTGGAAAATGAATCAGTCTGAAGAAGGAGGTGGGGAGAGGTTTACTGTCCTGCTGAGGAGTAAAGATGATATTACTCGACTGAAATACTCTCTTTTGATGAAGAAGGCTGTTGAGCTGAATACGGAAAAGGTAGCATTAAGTCTGAGTAATTTTACCCGTGGGCGGTTATTACTGATGCCTAGGATTAAGGAGAAGGACATCGAGCTGGTTGATGGTGATGTGGCTATGGCTTTTTTCTACTCTGAAATGTATTACCAAGCCCAACAGGTTAAGATGAAGGAGGCGATTGAGGCTTGGCGAAGATTGGTGGAATAGCACAAAGAATCCTGGCAATAATTTTAGTGAGAAAAACGTCGAATAATCGGCAAAAACGAAAATGAATGACAATGATGGCGACGATG
>MDTA01136411.1_pt1 | contig 11096 bp, 10 predicted proteins | sample 811151 | NCBI WGS metagenome assembly MDTA01 (sample SAMN05326648, study PRJNA326480) | marine metagenome | isolation source: seawater | place: Indian Ocean: South | collected 2010 | reverse complement strand
TATAAAAAAGATTTTAAAAAATTAATTGTAAAACTTCCTCCTCCAATATATCTCAATAAACAATCTTCTGTAGAGGAGGCATATTTTCTTCAAAAAGAATTTAAAATTTCCTCCTATTACATAACCTCTATAATTGATCTTAATAATCCTTTACCAATATTTAAAAATAAAAAAAGGAACATTAATAAAGCAAAAAAGTTAAATAATATCGATGTTTGCTTAAATATTCCATTTGATGATGTTTATATTAAACTCCAAAAAAGCCTATCAGAAAGGCATAATATTTCTCCAACACATAATTTAGATGAATTAAAGCTCATCAAAGATCTTTTTCCAAAAGAAATATATCCGATTGTAGCTGTTTTAAATAATGAGATTTTAGCTGGAGCTATAATTTTTGAATCTGGATTGATTACTCATACACAATACTTATTTAATACAAATCAAGGTATGCAATTAGGTGCTTTGGACCTTGTTATAGATAAGCTTATTCAAAAAATTAAAGGTAACAGTCGTTATCTTAGTTTTGGTTCGTCAAGTGAAAAACATGGTAAGTATGTGAACATGGGTTTACTTAGGTTTAAGGAAGAATTCGGATCAACCATCCAGCTTGGTAAAACCTTTGAATTAAATTTAACATGAAACTTATCTCAGTAACTATCATGACATATAATCATGAAAAATTTATATCACAATGCCTTGATTCGGTATTAAATCAATCAAGATTGCCTGATGAGATAATAGTTTGTGACGACAACTCAGATGACAACAACTGGGAAATTATTAAGCGTTATAAAGAAAAATATGGGGATCTGCTTAATATTAAAAGGAATGCTAATAATTTTGGTATTTTTAAAAATTGTTCTTACACTAGGTCACTGGCAAGTGGTCAAGTCTTGATATCTTTAGCAGGTGATGACATGCTTGAAGAAGGCGCAATCAACTCTCTTTATAAATCCCTAAAAAAAAATAATCTAATTGATACCAATAAAAAATTTATAATATATACAAACTTCAATATCTTGTATCCAAATAAAAAAATAAAGTTATTCGATAACTTTAAGTACAAAGATAAAGATCATATTTCTTTGGTAATTAGATCATTGGTTGGATTTAGAGGTTTTGGTATTTCAAGAAATTTAATATTAGGCAGAACACAAGATCATGAACTGCACAATCAATATCCTCATTTATCAATTTCATTGGACTATATTATGAATATTGAAGAGGCGATTTTGGCAGATGATATTTACTTTGAAGATTTCGTATCAAATTTCTATCGAGTGGGCTATGGAATAACAAGCGATTTGCAAAATCATTCATTTTCAAATATGGAGTTTTTGTATCAATTAGCATTAAAAAGGTTTAAAAAAAACATTCAGCCTAGAGATGCAAAGTTTTTGGAATATAAAATTCATCATGCAAGGCTTGTTAACAAGAAAACAGCTAAAAACTTGTTTAATTATATTTATTTTCTGATTAAAAATATTTTTAATTTTATAAATTTAAGATATGTACTTTTTAGTGATTTAAAAATCCTTTTGCCAATAAATATTTATACTAAACTTAGAACAATTTATTGGAAAAAAAATAATCAATAGGATTTAAAAATAAATTTAGTTAATTTTTTTAATAGTTGAAACTTTTATATTAAAGTTAACTTGGTACCCGAGGCCGGACTTGAACCGGCACGATATTTCTATCGAGGGATTTTAAGTCCCTTGTGTCTACCAATTCCACCACTCGGGCTTTATAAAATTCTTACTCCTTTGTTTGATCTTTGTATGAAATGTTTTGTTCATTTTCGCGATCAGTCTCGTTATTATACTTGGCTCTAATTTTATTGTTAGTATTTACAACATTTTTTAGAAGACCAAGCTCAACCCCTATGCTATCAGCATAATTAATTATTGCATTTGAGTCTTTAGGTAAACATGCGCCACCAAATCCAAGTCTTGCATCGTGTCCAGGCACATTCATATGAGAATTCCCAATCCTTATGTCTTTTGATAACGCATCTATAAAGTTTTCCCAGTTATCAGTATTATCAAGTTTATCAAATAAATTTTTTAGCTCATTAAAGAAAATTACCTTCGTTGCTAGAAAGCTATTAATAGAGTATTTAATAAGAGATGCTGTGTATGTATCTGTAAATACATAATCTTGAGTTTCACACTTCAAGTTTTTTGAGTAGATTTCTGCTAATTTAGAAGTAGATTCAGCTGTACCTCCAAATACAATTAATTTGGACTTAATAAAGTCTTCATTAGCATATTTTTCTCGCAGAAATTCTGGATTATAGACAAACTTTGGAAAGATACCTTCAATAATTTTAATATTCCCTGGATGAACTGTGCTTTTTACGACTATTAATGAATTAATTCCTAACTCTTTAATCTTATTCAAAACATTTTCAAGAATAGATAAGTCTTGTGTGCCATCATTGCTCATAGGAGTTGGCAAACAGATAAATATAATATCTGGATTAAAGTCCTGCATTTGGTTGATTGTGGTCTTTAACTTTGGGTCAACCCTAAAAACCTCAACACTGTCATCAATTGCATTTGCAAGAGCTTTTCCAACAAATCCATAACCTATAATTCCAATCTTCATAATATCAATGGAGGCTGAAGCCGGAATCGAACCGGCGTAAACGGCTTTGCAGGCCGCTGCATAACCACTCTGCCATCCAGCCTAATAATTGGTGAGTGTATTTCATAAAATTACTAAATAAAAGGACAAATTAAGAATTTTTTTTGTCATAATAATTTAGTCTTTCAATATCTTCCTCTATTACAACATCTCCATACTGAATCTCAATAATGTGACAATCTCTTTCAAAAGGATTTGTAATTTGGTGCCATTGGCCTTCTTCAATAAAAAATTTATCAAATTTATTTAAGACTACCCTCTTTTTGCTTTTAGGATCTTTATCAGCATAAATTATTTCGCAACTACCCTTTATAACTAACCAAATCTCATTTCGAAAGTTATGTTTTTGAAAACTCATTCCATTTTTGGGTTTTACAATGAGTTCTTTTACTTTTACATCCTTTGAATCATAAAAATTGTAAAAATTTCCCCATATTCTCTCTTCATTATCAAATTTCCAATTTTTAAGAATCCATGATGATGAATTAATTTTATCAATTCCACCAATACCAAACTTAAACTCTATATCACTTACCATCATCTCTGGAATGTTATCTTTATTTCTATCGCCTCCATTACAAAAAATTATTTTTTCATTTGGATATTTATTCTTTATTTCTTCTAATGCATTAATGCAGCTGTCGAGATTATCATCCTCAAAGGTAATAACTTCATCGACATATTCAATACTCATTAAAATATTTTTCCTCTCCTCAATAGGCATAAAAACTTTTTTCTTTTTTTTAATAAGCCAATCATCGCTATTTAAAGCAACTATCAAATAATCACCAATATCTTTTGCAGATCTGAGATAAGAAATATGACCTGAATGAATTGGGTCAAATCCCCCACTTACAACTGAAATTTTCATTTCTTATAAATGCTTAAGTAATAATCATAACCTGTGTACAAGGTAATCAAGGTTGCAATTATTAAAAAAAGATCGCCGATCACAAAGAGTAAATTAAAACTTATTGCTAATGCAAATAAGTATAAGCCAATAGAAAATAGTTGAATTGATGTTTTTATTTTTGCTAAAAAAGTAACTTTTATCTTATGAGAATAGCCCTGTCTTGATGCATAGTCTCTTAAAGCTGCGACTAGAATCTCTCTTGAAATTATAAATGAACTAAGCACTCCAATTAAAAAACTATCAAGGATAATTGTTAAACCAATTAAAATAAATACTACTAAAATTTTATCAGCAATTGGATCCAAAATTTCTCCCAGTTCAGATTCAGCTTTGAATTTTCTTGCTAAATAACCATCCAGATAGTCACTGACACTGGCTAAAAAAAATAAAAATATGCTGATCTTGTAGTCTCCAATGAAAATACAAAAGAAAATAATTGGGGCAAGAATTATTCTAAGAACAGTTATTAAGTTTATTAATCTAACCATTTTTTAAAGACTCAATAATATTTAAAGCTATTTTCTCATTTATACCATCCACAGTCATTAAATCTTTAATATCAGCTGATCTAATATTATTAATATTTTTAAATTTTTTAAGAAGTCTATTTTTCAAAACTAAGCCAACTCCTTTGATTTCATCTAACTCAGATTTTATTATTGTTTTTCTTTTTTTCTTAGCTTGGGCACGAACGGCGAATCTATGAGACTCATCACGAATCTCTTGAAGTATCAAAAAAGACTTAGAGTATTTATCTATTTCAATTACTCCCTCATTGCTGATAATTGTTTCTGTAGACTTTAATCTATTTTGACCCTTCACAATTGAGATTACTTTAATATCTCTAAATTTTGATTCGTCAATAACATTTTTAACAAAGCTTAGTTGATTTTTTCCACCATCAATTAAAATTAAATCTGGCTTTAATTCTGGATTACTGTAGTATTTCAATCTTCTTTTAACAACATGTTCAAGAGAACCGATGTCATTTCCTGACAATTCTGTTGGAATATTAAAAAGTCTATAATCCTTTTTTTGTGGACCATATTTTGAGAATACAACGCAAGAAGCAACTGCATTTTCACCCGAAAAATGACTTACATCATATCCTTCGATTTTATTAATATTTTTAATACCCAAATATTGGCTTAATTCATTTATTGCAAAAGTATATTTTTCTTCTTTACTAATATGATTTTTAATAACCTGTTTTGCATTTAGTTTACATAGGTTAAAAATAGGTCTTATTGACTTATTTGGAGAATGAATAATCTTTACATTCTTTTTATGTTTGATATTAAACATCTCTTGAAGCAATTTATTATTTTCCAATTTATGATTACATAATATGCTTTTTGGTATATCTGTTTGATATTCATAAAAGTTAAAAATAGCACTTTGGTATACATCTTCTATATTTTCATAATGAACTTGTTTAATAAGATGTGTTTTTGTTCCCCTTATTTTTCCATTTCTTACAACAACAATTGATACGCCAAGATAATTGAGTTCTGAATAAACCGAAAAAATATCAATATCTCTTGCAAAAGTTACGACAGATTGCTCCTCTTGCAATAAATTTATCCTTTTAAGTCGATCTCGAATTTCCACAGCTTTTTCAAAGTCTAATTTAGCAACTGCGACGTCAATATCTTTAATTAATCTTTGGACAGTTTTAGTATCTGAGGAAGAAATAAATGACTTTGCACCAGATATATCTTCAAAATAATCAACTTTTTTTATATGATTCACGCACGGAGCGGAACATCTTTTCATTTGATATTCAATACAAGGTCTAGTTCTGTTAGCAAACGTAGTATCACTGCAATTTCTTATCTTATATATTTTTTGAATTTCTTTAATTGATTTTTTAACAGCTTCAGAGCTAACAAATGGTCCAAAGTAATTGCTATCAACTGCTTTCTTTGTTCTCTTCAGATAAACGCCTGGAAAATCATGCTCAGAAGAGAAATATATGTAAGGATAAGTCTTATCATCTCTTAAAAGTATATTAAATTTAGGTTTATTTTCCTTTATGAGCATTTGCTCAAGTAATAAAGCTTCAACCTCATTTTTAGTTGTAAAAGTTTCTACTTTGTTAGTAAGAGATTTAATCTGAGATGTCTTTCTATCTTTATGAGATTTCCGAAAGTAAGATGAAACTCTTTTTTTAAGATCTTTTGCTTTGCCAATATAAATAATTTCATGATTGTTAAAAAATTTATAAACTCCAGGAGTATTTGGTACTTTATTTAAGTTAATAGACATAACGAAAAGTATTTTGCTTCTAATCTTTGTTTGCTAGATATTTCTTAGTATAAATCTTGCCAGCATTTACACCAAATTGATCAAAAGGATTTATATTTAAAATAATCGCTGTTGTGAGGACTCTGTATTCCCATGTGGTTATCAAATATCCAAGAGAGAATGGATCTAATTTATTTAAAAGAAATAAATTCACAGGAATATTTGAATTTATCTTTTCTGCTTTTTTTAAGTCCTCTGCTCCATTTGAAAAAAGTTTAGACTGAGTAATTGCTTGAGCATAAGCTAGGCTTTTCAAATTTTCTTTACAAGCAATCATATCAGCTGAAATTTTTTGAGTTCCTTGATGCAGTAATTGAAAATATGAATGTTGAGCAGTTGGACCAAATCCTCCAAAGATTATTTGTCCAGTTTTTTTAAACTTGCATTTTGAATTAGCCTGTTTTCCTAGCGATTCCATCTCTAATTGCTGGAAATAATCTGGTAGAGAACGTAAATTCCAATCGTACGAAAGAATAGCTCTTGTATTTACTCCTTTTGTGTTGTTGAGCCAAATATCAGAAAATGATAATCTTTTCACAAGTTCTTGATAATTTTGATTACCCAAAATATCTATATCAGCTTGGCGTCCGCCTCTAAAAAAATTTTTTCTCATTTCATTTTGTCCATTGTGATATCCAGTTTTCATATCATCATACAAATGAAATTGTGTGATTGGAGACCATATAGAATATCTGCCTCCAATCTCTTTATCAAAAGTTATTACTTGTTGAATTCCATACTGCTTTGCTTTTTCTGGATTCGATGTAATGGCAATAAAATGACTATTATTAAGGGACCAACTTTGTGCTTGTTCTAAATTTTTGATTGTTTCATCAGTATTAAAAGATTTAGAAGATACTATGAAAAAAGTATTTTTTGGGTCTAAATTATTTGTTTTTGTAAGAAATTCCTTTGGATCCGATCCTGTTATAAAATCAAAATTAAAATTTGTTTTTTCTCTTTCACTATATCCAAATGGACGGTTGAAACATTCTAATAGAAGCTTGGGGCCCTCGTATGAACCACCTATGCCAAGATTAAAGATATTAATTTTTTGATCTTTATTACAAATTTCACTTTGTTTTTTCCATTTATTATAAAATTTTTTTGCAATTTTAGGCGCCTCATTCAGATTGCTAGGAATTGGGCCTTCCTCTTTTGCTTGTAACTCTCTGTATACGGGATGAAGTGCTGCTTGCTTTTCTGTATGGTTTACTATGTGGCCTCCAATCAATTTTTTTATCACAGAGGTGAGATTAGCTTCTTCAGCTCTTAAATTAAATTCTTCAAAAATTTTTGGAGTAAATTCATTAATATTAGATTCAAAACTAAAGATATCATTTTCAAAAATAAACTTATTTGATTCTTCTTTATTCATTTAATACATGAATATATTTCATCAAGTGATTGACTAATATTTTTTGATTCAGTAATCGGCCTTCCAATAACCAAGAAGTCAGCACCAAGTTCAATAGCTTTTTTTGGAGCCATAACTCTCTTTTGATCGTCATCTGATTCTTGAAGTCTTATACCAGGAGTTATAGATAACAAAGTTTCTCGCTTGCTTACCAGTTCTAGCTCATTAGGAGAACAAACAACTCCATGTATTCCTGCTTCTTCTGCTAAATCTAACATAGCATTTACTTGTTCTAAAGTTGTTCTTTGAAATATTTGATTTGTATCATCATCATTAAGGCTAGTTAAGGCGGTCACGCCAAAGACTTTAATTTGTGTTCCTGATACTGCTTTCATTGCAGCCATCATCATTTCTTTACCACCAGAGGTATGAATTGTTAACATACAAATCGGTAAAGAGACTAATCCTTGAATAGATTTTTTTACGGTGTTGGGAATATCGTGCAATTTAAGATCTAGAAATATATCAAATCCTTTTTTAGATGCATATTTAACAATTTCGTGGCCAATTGAATTAAAAGCAACGCTTCCAATTTTTATTATACATTTCTGAGGATCGAGATTATCTATGATTTTAGTAGACCTCTCTAAAGTGATTTCATCTATTGCAACTATAATCATTTTTCGATTAGGAATTTTGACGGTTTAAAATGCATCGTCGCAGTCTCACCAATGAATGAAACTTTTTTTGTTTTTGGATTTACAAATTTTCTTGGCCTTATGTATTTTTTTGAAAATGTACCAAAGCCTCTGATTTCAACCTTTTCATCTAGTGCTACTGCATCAACGATAGATTCTAATATTGTATCTATGGCACTTTTAATTTGAGCATTATTGAGATTTAAAAGTACTTTTCTTAAATATGCTTCAATATCTGACCTATTTAAAATATCCTTATTATTCTTATTCACTCAACTTTAAAGAAATTCTTTCTCTTTCAGCATCAACTGCAGAAACTATACACTCTAATTTTTGATCTTTTTTGTAGTCTTTAAGAGCAGTCTTTGGATCTTCCTCTTCAGAAATGTCTGAAAGATGTATTAATCCATCAATGTCGCCTTCAAGACCAACAAATATACCAAAATCAGTAATTGATCTTATGTTACCCTCAACTTTGTCACCAATTCCATATTTATTTGAAAATTCTGTCCATGGATTAGGTTTTGTCTGCTTTAGTCCAAGTGAAATTCTTCTTTTGTCATGATCAATTTCTAGTATCATGACTTTTATCTTTTGTCCTAACTCGACAACTTTAGAAGGATGAATATTTTTACTCGTCCAATCTAATTCTGACAGATGAATTAAACCCTCAATACCTTGTTCCAGCTCAGCAAAACATCCATAGTCAGTTATGTTTGAAACATCAGCCTCATAAATACCACCAACGGAGTAATTAGATTCAACATTTTCCCATGGATCGTTATGAATTTGTTTCAAACCAAGCGAAACTCTGAGCTTTTCTTTATCAAAGTTCAACACTTTTACATCTATTTCTTCACCAACATTCAAATGCTCACTTGGATTTGTGACTCTTGACCATGAGATATCTGTTATGTGAAGTAAACCGTCAAGCCCTCCCAAATCGATAAATGCTCCATAATCAGTAATATTTTTAACAGTTCCATTAACTATTTGACCTTCTTCAAGATTTTTTAATAATTCAACTTTGACTTCTGAATTATTTTTTTCAAGTACAGCCTTCCTTGAAAGAACTACATTATTTCTTTTGTAATCAAGCTTAATGACTTTAAAATCTTGAACTGTATTTTCAATTTCAGGAGCTTCTTTAACTGGTCGAACATCTACTAATGACCCTGGAAGAAAAGCTTTTACAACATCAACCTCGACTGCAAAACCTCCTTTTACTCGGTTATGAATTTTGCCTGTGACAAACTCTCCGGTTTCAAGAGCTTCTTCAAGCAATTTCCATGTCGAGATTTTTCTAGCCTTTTCTCTGGAAATTCTTGTTTCACCATGACCATCTTCAACTGCTTCAAGCGCAACTTCAACCTCATCACCAACTTCAATATTTATACTGCCCTCGTTATTTCTAAATTCATCCAAAGAAATAATACCCTCTGATTTAAGACCAACATGCACTGTCACCCAGTCTTTATCAATATCTAAAACTACTCCTGAAACTATGGACCCAGGCTGCATATCCAAAGTACTTAAATTTTCATCAAGTAAAGTTGAAAAAGATTCTGACATTTATTTAAATTCCTTTTTAATTAAATCTTCAGTAAAACTGAATACTTCCTGAAGCGACATTTTTGAAGAATCAATTATAATTGAATCCTCAGCTGGGATAAGAGGTGATATTTCTCTCGAGCTATCTTGAAAATCTCTTTCCTTTATGTCAGCAATCAGTGCGGGCATATTAACTTCTTGTCCACGATTCTGCAACTCTAAGTAACGTCTTTTTGCTCTTTCTTCAGTAGAAGCTGTAAGAAAAATTTTTAATTTTGCGTCTTTAAATACTACAGTGCCCATATCTCTGCCATCTGCTACTAATATATCTCCTTTGTAAAAATTCCTTTGTATATCGTAAAGAGAATCTCTAACTGTTTTTTTTGAACTATGTTCTGAAGCTAATTTTGCAATTACTTCAGACCTTAATTCAGATGTAATGTCATTTTCTTTATAGGTAATTGAAAGTCTTTTCTTATTAGTATTAAACTTAATATTCGTTCTGATTTGCTTTGCAATTTCTTCGTAAGGTAAATCCATTTTAAAAAAATAGGCATATAGCCTGTATAAAACCCCACTATCTAAAATTTTAAACCCAAAATGATTTGATATTTTTAGAGCAAGTGCTCCTTTGCCTGAAGCTGATGGTCCGTCTATTGTGATCACATTAATTTTCATCATCAATTTTCATACCTATTGAATTCATAATATCTTTGAAGTTTGGGAATGAGGTTTCAATATTTTTACAGTTCTTAACCCGAATACAGTTTTTTGACCTAATACCTGAGATCAAAAAACTCATAGCGATTCTATGATCATCAAAAGAATCTATAAACTCGTCACATTTAATTTCATTTGTTGTACCAGTAATTGAAATTCCATCATCAACAATATCATGCTTTATTTTTAATTTAAGAAGTCCCTCTGAAATTGCATTCAATCTGTCAGACTCTTTAACTCTGAGCTCAGATGCGTTTCTGATAACTGTTTGACCATCTGCAAAACATGCAGCAATACTCAATATAGGAATTTCATCAATAATATTTGGAATAATTTCATCAGGAACATCTATTCCTTTCAATTCTGATGATCGAACATAAATATCTCCAACGATTTCATTTGAGACTTCTTTTTGATTTTTAATATTAATATTTGCTCCCATTAATGTTAGGATTTCTAACAAACCTTTTCTAGATTCATTAAGACCAACATTCTTGATTAAAACATCAGATTCCTTAGAAATAATTGTTGCAACAATTATGAAAGAGGCTGAAGAAAAATCACCTGGTACATTAAAAGTATCTTTTGGATTTAGTTCAGAAAAATTTAACTGAATTAATCTAGAGTTTTGATTATTTACATAAGCAATATCTCCTCCAAAAAACTCAATCATCTTTTCTGTGTGATCTCTAGTAATTTTTGGTTCAGTTATTTTTATATTTTTTTTGGCTGAAATTGCGGTTAATAACAAGCATGACTTTACTTGAGCACTAGCAATTGGCATTTCATATTCAAAATTATTTATAATTTTTGAACCTTGTGTACTTATTGGAAGCATACCTTTATCACTACTTAACCTAGCTCCCATCATCTTAAGTGGTTCGATTATCCTATTCAT
>MDTA01123655.1_pt1 | contig 11096 bp, 13 predicted proteins | sample 811151 | NCBI WGS metagenome assembly MDTA01 (sample SAMN05326648, study PRJNA326480) | marine metagenome | isolation source: seawater | place: Indian Ocean: South | collected 2010 | reverse complement strand
GTCTGGCTCCAAAGTATTTAATTTTTTTCTTTTTTTTTTTCTTTGTTTCGCATCAATAATTATTTTTCTAAGATCTTTTGCTGGTATATCTTTCAGATTTATAAAATGTTTCATTTAATTTAATTCTTTACAAACTTTGTTTATGACTTTTAAAGCAAAATCAATCTCATTTATTTTTACATTTAATGGAGGAAGTATCCTTATTACATTTTCTGCAGCTCTAATCGTAAGTAAATTATTATCCATAAGTTTATTAATAAATTTAGTTTGATCTGTAAAAAGTTGCAAACCAATCAACAAACCTAATCCCCTGACCTCTTTTATAATCTTAGGATATTTTAATTGTAAAATTTTAAGATTTGAGATGAAATATTTTGACATTTTATTCACATTATTCATTAATTGGTTATTCATTTGACTCAATACAGCACTGCCAACTACCATCGCAAGCGGATTTCCCCCAAATGTTGATCCGTGAGTACCAGGAACCATTGCTTTTGCAACTTTTTTTGTCATAAGCACTGCACCAATTGGGAAACCTCCTCCAATTCCTTTTGCAATTGGAACTATATCTGGTTTAACTTTAGCGTGCTCAAAGGCAAAAAATTTTCCAGTCCTTCCAATTCCACACTGCACTTCATCAAGAATTAAAAGTATTCCCTTTTTATTACATATTTCTCTTAATTCTTTAATACACCATTTAGGAACAACTTTTATTCCTCCTTCGCCCATAATTGTCTCGATCATAATCGCAGCTGTATTTTTATTAATTAATTTTTTTAATTGTTTGTGGTTGCCGAATTCAAAATGGTCAAATCCTGGAACTTTTGGACCAAATCCTTCAGTCATTTTTTTTGAACCACTAGCATGAATTGCTGCAATCGTTCTTCCGTGAAACGAATTTTTGATACAAATTATTCTATTTTTATTTTTTTTACCTATAGAATAGAAATATCTTCTTGCAACTTTTATTGCAGCCTCAGTTGCTTCTGCTCCGCTATTTTGAAAAATTACTGAGTCAGCGAATGTTCTTTTTACTAATCTTCCAGCTAGTTTTTCACCCTCAGGGATTATGAAAGCATTAGATACATGCCAAAGTTTTTTTGATTGTTTTCTAATTGCTTCGATCAGTTTTTTATTTGTGTGTCCAAGTGAATTTACAGCAATCCCTTGCACAAAATCTAAATATTTTTTGCCTCCCTTTGTAAATAAAAAACTACCTTTTCCTCTTACAAATGAAAGATTTCTTCTGTTATAGTTTTTTGCTAATGAGCTCATAGTTACATAGTTTTTTATATTTTTTTTTTTTATTTGATACTTTTATTTACAACCTCAAGTTATAAATTAATTTATTTGTTGAAAATTATTAAAAAATACTTGTTTTATTTAAAAATATGCAACATCATGTTGCTTAATTTATTATAAACACTAAATGTAGTGGCAAATATGAGCTGGACAGAAGATAGAGTTAAAAAACTAAAAGAGCTTTGGGGCAAAGGAAATACTGCAAGTCAAATTGCTGAGATTATCGGTGGTGTATCAAGAAATGCTGTAATAGGTAAGGCTCATAGGCTAAATTTATCCTCAAAAATAAAAACAAGATCAACCAGTCAACATCAAAAAATAATTAATAAAACTGAAAATACAGAAATTAGATTTAAAGGAAAAAAAGGAAAACTTAAGACACTACTTTTAGACAAAAATTTCGAACCAGCAAAAAACCTAAGTCTTGAGGAATTATCTGAAGACACTTGCAAATATATGGAGGCAAATCCAAATGAAGCAGGTGCTAGTTTTTGTGGAAGAAAAACAGTTGAAAAATTTTCTTATTGTCCTTTACATTTAATGATTGTATTTCAACCTAAAGGTAAAAAGGAAGAAGTTATTGATAAAGATAATGAGGTTCCAAAATTTATAGAAAAAAAAATAAAATCAGCTTAGCCTAAAATTTTTTCTTTCGCTTTTTGATATTCTTCTTCTGTTAACAATCCACTATTTTTTAAATTATTTAGTTTAATAATTTCATCTGTAATAGAAGATTTATTATTTTCGCCGATATCATTAAATTCAGTTTTACTTTTATCACTTGCTTCTGATATTTCTTGATTTTCTTTAATATTTCTTCTTGCCTCTATTCCCATACTAATTGGTTTTGCTGACACATATATAACTGCTATTAATAAAAAAATACATATACCTATCACTATATAAGTCATCATGTTATTTCTTTTCTAAAGATTGAGAAGAAAATTGTCCACCCTTTTTCCAATTGTAACTATATTTATTTATCTCGGTTTCAAACTTTCTTGTTGGTACATAACCTAAGTCAAAATTATTTTTATAAATTTCTGATTTACAATTATTATATTTTAACATTATTAATTGATCTTCGGTCAATAATGGATTGGGGAAAAGTTGAAAAAATTTTGCTGTGAGTTTTGCTATAGGAGTTGGTAATGGTAATAATACTCTTTTTTTTCCTATTGACTTGAGTAATTTTTGAATAATTTCTTTAAATGTTATTTCCTCGGGACCAACACATTCTAAAATTAAATTTTTTTCATTACTATCAAGTATATTTACAATTAAATCTACTAAATCTATAACATGAATCGGACTGAATTTAGTTTTACCATTATAATATAAAGGCATTAATGGTAAAATACTTAATAAAGACATAAACTTTGTACTAAATTTATCATCTACTGAATATACTATAGAAGGTTTAATTATTATTGATTTACCAAAATTTTCTCTTATTCTTTTTTCTCCCTCAAGTTTACTCCTAGCGTACTTGCTATCTAATGCTTGTTCTATACCCAGAGCAGATATGTGAATGAATTTTTCTAAATTAAATTTTTTTGCTTTATTTGCTAATAAAGCAGGTAAATCTGAATGTAATAGTTTAAAATCGTCCTTTTTTTTTTCATACAAAATTCCAATCAAGTTAATACAGATTGAAGATTTTTTAATCAGCTCTTCTATTTTTTCTATTTTGAAATTTTTTAATTCAACAATTTCTAAATATCCAGGATTAGCTTGGGTTTTCAAAATATAGCCGGAGCCATGAACATCTCTGGTAACTGCAGTAATTTTGTAGTTTTTTTTAGATAACTTCCTTATCAAGTTTCTGCCAATTTGGCCAGATGCACCGAAAAGTAGTATTTCTTTCTGTTTCATATATATATTCTAAAAATGAATTTAGATATTAAATTACATAAAGAAGATTTGCCAGATCAATTGAAGCTAAGTGACAATATTGCTGTAGATTGTGAGTTTATGGGCCTCAATGTTGAGAGGGACAGTCTATGTTTAGTTCAAATTTCAACTGGAAATAAGGATGCTCACATAGTTAAATTAAATAGGGATACTTACAACGCTCCAAATTTGAAAGCGTTACTTGAGAATAAAGAGATAAAAAAAATATTTCATTACGCCAGAGCAGACTTACTTTTTATTAAAAAGTATCTAAATGTAAGAGTAGAAAATATAGAATGTACAAAAATTATGAGTAAAATTGCTAGAAGTTATAGTGACAAGCACGGGTTAAAAGATTTAATAAAAGAATTTACTGGAAATGATATAAACAAAAACCTTCAATCATCAGATTTTGGTGGGGAATTATCTGAAAAGCAATTACAATACTGTGCAAAAGATGTAATTTTTCTTCATGAGATTTACAATAAATTAATAAATATTTTACGGAGAGAAAAAAGAGAAGTTCTATACAATGATACGATTAAGTTCATTTATAGCAGGGTAAATTTAGATTTAGCCTCATATCATTCAGATATTTGGTCACACTGATGCAAAATACCAAAATCAAAGACCTTGGAAAAAAAGTTTTAAAACTAGAAGTAATTGCATTAAGAAAACTTGAAAAAAGTATAGGGGATTCCTTTGGTAAAATTATAAAAATGATAGTGGGTTGTAAAAATGGAAAAATTATAACTTCAGGAGTGGGTAAAAGTGGAATTATAGCAAAAAAATGGGCAGCAACATTTTCTTCAACTGGAACACCTTCTTTCTTTTTGGATGCGTCTAATGCAAGTCATGGAGACATGGGGCAAATTACTTCCAATGATATTGTTATTTTAATTAGTAATAGTGGACAGAGTGATGAATTAAAAAATATAATTCAATATATTTCTAGAAATAAATATATTAAATTAATTGGGATAACCTCTAAAAAAGATTCTCTTCTATATAAAAATTCTGATCTCAAATATTTGATGCCATCATTTAAGGAGGCTGGATTAGGTAACATTGTACCAACATCGTCAACTACTGCCCAACTAGCCTTAGGTGATGCAATTGCTATAGCCTGCATGAACTATAAAAATTTTACAAAATTAGATTTTAAAAAAATTCACCCAAGTGGATCATTATCTATTAAATTAAAAACTGTTGGAGATTTGATGTCAACAGGCAAAAGTATTCCAATAGTAAATGAAAATATAAAAATTGACCATGCATTAAAAATAATAAATGAAAAAAAATTAGGTGTCTTATTATTTAAAAATATTAAAGGGTTCACAACAGGAATAATTACTGATGGAGATTTAAAAAGAATTGCACAAAAATATAAAAAATTTGAAAACTTAAATTTAAAAAAAATTATGACAAAAAATCCAGTAAGTGTTGACATCGAAACATTAGCAGCCTCTGCACTATCAATAATGAATGCAAAGAAAATAACTTCACTTTGTGTTTATAAAGGTAAAAAGAAGAGGAAAACTGTTGGAATAATTCATATGCATGATATTTTGAGATCTAACATCAGTTAATGTCTATTAAATCTTTGTTACAAATTATATTGTTTTTATTAATATTAGTAATTGTTGGTGGAATTTACTATTTATACTTTTACTCAGGGTCATTGAATGATGTAAGTAGCATTGAAAGCTTAGAAAAACTTGAGGAAGAAAAATCTTTAACAGAAGAGAATGAAATTTTAGAAAGTATGAGCGAAGTTAATAATAATATTAAATTAGATAATTCTGTAAAAAAAGAGGATAACTTAAATAACGCTTATAGTGAAAATGATGATAAATCCGTAAATAATGCTCAAAAAAAAGAAATAGTTCAAAATAATATTTTAGAGCAAAATATAGATAATGAAGAAATTAAAAATTTAACAAAAGAAATTGAATATATTACTTCAAATAAAAACGGAGATGTTTTTAAAATTCGTGCTAAATATGGGAAATCAAATTTAAAGAATGCTAATGTTTTAGACTTAAAATATGTAAACGGGGAGATATTGTCAGATAAAAGATCGACGATTTATGTTTCATCCGATCTTGCAAATTATAATTATACAAATCAAAACTCTAAATTTTATAAAGATGTTGTAATAAAATATGATAATAAAACAATAACGTGTGATAAATTAGATCTTATGATTAGTGAAAATATTGCGTTAGCTTATAGTAATGTCGTTGTAAAAGATGATAAATCAATAATGAAAGCACAAATAATTACTTTAGATATAATTACAAAAGATATAAATATAAATTCAGAAGATAAAATAAATATAGTAACTAATAATTAATGGCTCTAATTAAAAAATTTAGGATCAAAAGTTTTAAAGAAGACGAAACCATAGTTGAGTTAAAAAATACATCTGTTTTTTATAATAAAAGGCAAATATTAAACAATTTAAATCTAACAGTAAGAAAACAAGAAATACTTGGAATGCTAGGCCCAAATGGAGTCGGTAAATCAACTATTTTTAATTTAATTACCGGACTAAAAAATCCTAATTATGGGGAAGTAATAATTGAAGGTATAAATGTTACAGATTTACCTATTAATGAAAGATTCATAAAATTTAAACTCGGCTTGGTTCCGCAATATGGTGGAGTAATACATGATTTGACTTTGTTGGATAATTTAAAATTAGTATCTGAAATTCACATTAAGGAAAAAGAATTAAGATATCAAAAAATCAACAAAATAATCACTCAATTCGAATTTGAGTCGCTTTTAAATATTAAAGCAAAAGATTTATCTGGTGGTCAGAAAAAGAAACTTGTAATAGCCATGGCATTAATAAATGAACCAAGGATATTATTATTAGATGAACCATTTGCTGCTTTGGATATTCTCACAATTAGGATGTTGCAAGAAATAATTCTTAATCTGCAATCAACAGAGGAAATTTCTATTGTCATTTGCGATCATCAAGCAAGAGATCTTTTAAATTGTGTAGATAGAGCGATAATTTTATCTAACGGAAAAATAATAGCATCTGGTAGTCCTAATGAGGTAATAAGCGATAAAGATGCAAAAACTCAATATTTTGGGGATGAATTTAATATAAATTAGTTCATCCATGATAAATCACATTAAAATTACAAATAAAATAAAACCTTATAAAAAAAAAATAAATGTTAGCTCAGACAAAAGTATTTCAATAAGATGCATTTTACTTGCATCTCAAGCTATTGGTCAATCAAGGATTTATAATTTATTAGAATCCGATGATGTGATAAATACGTTAAATACAATTAGAAAACTAGGCATCAAATATAAAAAATTAAAGAATTACTATACAATTAATGGTTATGGTATCGATGGATACGAAACAAAAAAACGAATATCAATAAATGCGGGAAATTCAGGTACATTAGCAAGATTAATACTGGGCTTGCTTGCAAACTCAAAAAATAATGTAACTTTGAATGGTGATAAGAGTCTTTCTAAAAGAGATTTTCGCAGGATAATAAATCCACTAAGAGAATTTGGTGTAGTTATTTTCTCAAAAAAAGGTGGGCTTCCAGTAACTATTTCGGGGTCGAAATTTTTAAGGCCAATAAACTATACTGAGGAATTAGGAAGCGCACAGTGTAAAAGCTCTGTGATGTTAGCTGCAATCAAAACGCCTGGGATTACTAAAATAAAAGCAAAAAAATCTAGGGATCATACAGAACTTCTCTTTAAATATCTAAAAATACCGATGAAAATTTCTAAAGGAAAAAATTATGATAATATTGAGATCACAGGCCCATGTAATTTTAATTCTTTTAATTATAAAGTGCCAGGAGACATAAGCTCTTGCTCTTTTTTTTTAGTTTTAACAATACTAGCAGATAAATCTCAAATAGAAATTAAAGATATTAATATTAATCAATCTAGGACGGGTATAATAAAGATTTTAAATAAAATGAATGCAAAAATTTATTTTAAAAATAAAAGAAATTATAATGGAGAATTAATCGGAGATATTTTAGTAAGTAGCAATAAAGATTTGAAAGGTATAAATTGTCCAAAAAGTTTAAATAGTTCTGCAATTGATGAATTTTTAATAATTTTTCTTGTTGCTGCAAAATCAAAAGGAATTTCAATATTTAGAGATTTGGGAGAGCTAAATAAAAAAGAAAGCCCAAGATTAGAGATTGCATTAAACTTTCTTCAAATGATTGGTGTAAAGTATTCTAGAAATGAAAATGATATTAAAATTTATGGTAATCCAAAATTAACTTTGAAGGGAAATTATGTCATGAAAAATTTTATGAAAGATCATAGAATATTTATGATGGCATGTATCGCAGCTTTATCTTTTGGTGGAAATTGGAAGATTCATGATAAAGATTCTATAAAAACATCTTTTCCAGACTTTTTAAAAAAAATTAAAGCATTGGGTGCAAAAATAAATTGATAAAAAGAAAAAACATAATAACTGTAGCAATAGATGCGCCTGCTGCTGCAGGCGCTGGGACGTTAGCCAAAAAAATAGCAAAAAATTATAGATTGTTATATTTAGATACTGGCAAATTATACCGCCTCATTGGCAAAATGGCATTGGAGAATAAAAAATTGACTTATAAAATAGTAAGAGAAAAAATTAAAAGATTGCATATAAGAGAACTGAATAATAAAGGATTACTTGCAGACAAAGTTGCTATTTCAGCATCATTGATAGCAAAAAATAATAACTTTAGACAAATTGTTAAAAAATTCCAAATCAAATGTGCTTACAACCCACCAAAAATATATTCTGGATCAGTTCTTGATGGTAGAGACATCACTTCTGTAATAATGAAAGACTCAATGTTCAAATTCTATGTGACTGCTAATTTAAAAGTAAGAGCAAGAAGAAGATTTATGGAATTTAAAAAATTAAGAAAGAAAATAACTTACATTCAGGTATTAAAAAGCTTAAGAAAACGTGATAAATTAGACAAAACAAGAAAGTACAGCCCGTTAAAAAAAACAAAAGATTCAATCTTGATTAATACTTCTAAATTAAGTAAGAAAGCGAGCTTTTTAAAAATAAAAGCTATAATGGATAAAAAAATTAAAATTAATGGAAATATATAAAGATTTAAAATCGCCAGCGAACCAACAATTTGAGAAATTACTAAACTCACAATTATCAAAAAATAAGATTGAAGAGGGCAAAATAATAGACGGTAAAATCACAAAAATAACAGATAAATTTATATTTATTTTTATACCAGGCCTGAAAAGTGAACCTATAATTGATATCAATGAAATAAAGATGATTGGTTTACAAAATAAAATATCAGAAGGTGAAACCATTCCTGTTTTGCTTGAAAAAATTGAAGATAAGAATGGTGAAGTTGTAGTCTCTGCAATTAAAGCTCAAAAAATTAAAGGGTGGTACAAACTTGAAAAGGCATATGAGGATAATGAGTCAATCATGGGTAAAATAACCAGTAAATGCAAAGGTGGCGTAATTGTGGAACATATAGATACTGGATCATTAATGTTTTGTCCAGGGTCACAAATAAGTGACAAACCTTTAAAGAATATAGATCACTTGATTGGAGTGGAACAAAAATTTGCAATTATAAAACTTGATAAACTAAGAGGCAATGCGTGTGTTTCACGTAGACAAATAGTTTCATCAAATAAGAGAGAAGATAAAGCCAAAATAATCGAAAAATTTAAAGTAGGCGATATAATCAAAGATGCTGTAGTTAAAGGATATTCTTCTTTTGGATGTTTTTTTGAAGTAAACAATGAAATTGATGTCTTAGTTCATATCCAAGAAGTTTCTTATTCAAGGGTTAATCATCCAGATGAAATATTTAATATAGGTGAAAAGCATGATTTAAAAGTAATTTCTATAGATAATGAGAAGTTGCAAATTGGATGTTCAATTAAACAGTTGTCTCCAGACCCATTTGAACATATTTCAAACTATGAAATTGGTGGAAAGTATAAAGTTAAAGTAGATAAAATTACTGAGTATGGATGTTTTTGTTCATTAGAACCAGGACTAAGCACTTTGCTTCATAGTAGTGAAATGAGTTGGACAAAAAGAAACATAGTACCTAAAAAACTTTTCAAAATTGGTGATATGATAGACTGTATAATAACTGAAATTGATAAAGAAAAAAGAAGAGTAGCAATTTCTCATAAACTAACTTTAGATAATCCTTATCAATTACTAATGGATAAATTTCCAGTAGGAAGTGAAATCGACGGCGTCATCTCAACCTTAAATGAATATGCGCTGTATGTTAAACTTGATGAATATGATATTGATGGGTTTTTACACGCAAACGATTTAAGCTATAATAACAATCCAGAAGAGGAATTAAAAAAATTTAGAAAAGGTGACAAAATCAAAGTTAAAATTCTAGAAATAAAAAAAGATGAACAAAAAATTAGAGTAGGTCTTAAGCAATTAGGTGAAGATCCTTTTGATTGGTTTAAAAATAGAAAAGTAAATGATATTATTACAGTTCAAGTAGTCACAACAGATAATAAAGGTTTAACAGTTAAACCTGAAAACTGCGATTTAGAGTTTTTAATCAAAAAATCAAATATTGCTGTAAATTCATCTGATGCAAGACCATCACGATTTGTGGGGGGTGAAAGAATAGATGCAGCCATATCTGAGCTAAACTTCGAAAAAAGAAAAGTTAGTTTGAGTATTAAATTACTTGAAGAACTACAAAATAAAGAGGCTGTTACAAAATTCTCAAGTCCATTAAGTGGAAAAAACCTTCCGTTTTCTTCTTTGTCAGAGAAATTAGGAGATAAAAAAAATAAAGATAATGAGTAATTAATTGTCTACAAATAAGTCAGAAATAATAAATATATTATCTAAGAATTATCCAAATTTTTTAAAAAAAGATCTAAGAAAAATTATAGAAATTTTCATAAATGAATTAAGAAACTCTTTAAAAAGACATGAAAGAGTTGAGTTAAGGGACGTTTTTTCGATGGAACCAAGATTGCATAAAGCAAGATATGCAAGAAATCCAAAAACGAGCGAAAAAGTGCATGTTGGAGAAAAATATTCTATACTATTCAAATCTTCCAAGACCTGGTCAAAAAAAATAAATGAGGAAAAATAAAGTTTTTATTGCCTGCGACACCACAAATATTAAAAAAGTAAAAAATATTTTAAGAGAAACAAAAAACAAAAACATAGTTTTTGGTTATAAGTTTGGATTAGAATTACTTAATTCAAAAAATGGTAGAAAATTTGTAGGATCTCTAAAGAAAGTAATAACATTTGGTGATTATAAATTTTCAGATATACCAAATACTTGTTCTTCGGCAGTGAAAGCAATAAGGGACTTAAATTTCAACTATTTAACGATTCATATTAGCTCAGGTTTAAATGCTCTAAAAGCTGTTAAAAAAGTTGCGGGAAAATCAAAAGTGGTAGGAGTTAGTATTCTTACATCTTTAGATAATAAATCTTTAAAAGAAATTGGATACAATCAAAATTTAAGTAGAGTAATTGAACAACAAGCAAAATTAGCATTAAAAGCAAATTTAGATGCAATTGTCTGTAGCGCACATGAGGTAAAGCAAGTTAAAAAAATATTTAAAAAAGAAATTATAACACCAGGAATAAGATTTAATTCAAAAATAAATGATCAAAAAAGAGTATTAACACCTAAACAAGCGTATAAAAATGGAAGTGATTGGCTTGTTATGGGTCGACCAATAACTGAAGGTAACATCAAGAAAAATATAAAAAAATTACTTGATCATTTAAATCAATGAAAGGTTTAAAAATTTGTGGTGTCGCGGATCCTAAAACTTTGAACTATATTTTAAATCATAGACACAAACCTTCTATGATTGGTTTTATAACGAATTAT
>MDTA01218991.1_pt1 | contig 11097 bp, 9 predicted proteins | sample 811151 | NCBI WGS metagenome assembly MDTA01 (sample SAMN05326648, study PRJNA326480) | marine metagenome | isolation source: seawater | place: Indian Ocean: South | collected 2010 | reverse complement strand
CTCCTTGGAGTAAGCAAAATGCTGAATTTGCTGCAGAAAAATTTAGATCATGGGGATACGAAGCTACTATTGAAACCTTTGACGTAATGGTTCCTTTTCCAAAGATTAGAAAATTAGAAATGGTAGCACCAAAAAGAGTATCATTGAAATTACAAGAACCGGCTTTAAAAGAAGATGCGACTTCTGGTATAACAAAAGATGTGCTCCCTGGATATAATGCTTTTTCAGCTGATGGAAATGTAACAGCAGAATTAGTTTTTGTGAATTATGGTATTCCAGCAGATTATGAAGAATTAGCCAGAATGGGAATTGATGTAAAAGGAAAAATTGTATTGGCTAAGTATGGCGGTTCATGGAGAGGAATTAAACCAAAAGTAGCCTATGAGCAAGGTGCGATTGGATGTATAATGTATTCTGATCCGAAGGATGATGGATATTTTCAGGGCGATGTTTATCCAAAAGGTCCCTATAGAATGGAGCATGGAGTTCAAAGAGGGTCAGTATTAGATATGCCTATGTATCCAGGAGACCCTTTAACACCAGGATACGGTGCTACAAAAGATGCAGAAAGAATAGATATAGATGATGCTCCAACTATAATGAAAATTCCTGTAATGCCTATCTCCTATGGAGATGCCTTACCACTCCTTGAAGCTTTAGAAGGTCCAGTTGCTCCAAGATCATGGAGGGGCGGATTGCCTGTTACTTATCATGTTGGCCCGGGGCCTGTAAAGGTAAACTTACATCTTGAATTTGAATGGAAATTGAGAACAGCCTATAATCCAGTTGGAAAATTAACGGGGTCTGTATACCCATATGAATGGATTATGAGAGGAAATCATCATGATGGATGGGCACAAGGGGCTGCAGATCCAATAAGTGGGATGGTTTCTTTAATGGAAGAAGCACGAGCTATTGGTGAGCTAGTTAAAACAGGTTGGAGACCAAAACGAACTCTTATATATGCAGGGTGGGATGCTGAGGAGCCAGGTTTATTAGGCTCAACCGAGTGGGTTGAAACGCACCGTGAAGAAATTCAAGAAAAGATGATAGCCTATATCAATACCGATGGAACTGGAGTTGGATTTCTAGGTATTGGGGGTTCACATTCTCTAGAAAAATTTGTAAATGAAGTAGCCAAGGACGTAAAAGATCCAATTAAAGATGTGAGCCTTCAAGATCGTAATAGAGCTAGATTGCGTATCAGCGGGAGCCAAGATGCTGAAAGAGAAGATCTTAGAATTTATCCTCTAGGAGCTGGCTCTGACTATACACCATATATACACCATGCTGGTATTCCATCATTAAATGTTGGTTTTGGTGGGGAGAGTGGTGGTGGATCTTATCACTCTATCTATGATTCCTATGATCATTATAAGCGATTTAGCGATAAAGATTTTGTATATGGAGTAACTTTATCAAAAGTAAATGGTCGTTTAGTACTCCGACTTTCAGAATCAGACATATTACCATTTAGATTTGTAAATATGGTTGATAATATTGGAACATTTATTGAAAGCAATAAAAAATTAGCTGATCAAGTAAGAAAAGAAACAAAAATGCGGAATAAGTTGTTAGATCAAAATGCATTCTCAATTGCAGGTAACCCTAAAAAAACGTATTTACCTCCTAAAAGGCTTGATGCAGTCCCTGAATTTAATTTTGATCCTTTAGATGCAGGATTTTCAAAATTAAGATCTAGCGCATGGAATTACGAAAAAGCATTAGGAAAGCTCAAAAAAGGGAGTCTTTCAGCAGAGAAAAAGGCGCAGATTAATGCGTTGTTAAAAAATGTTGAACAGTCAATGCTTCGAGAAGAAGGCTTACCAAGGAGAGATTGGTTTAAGCATATGATTTATGCTCCTGGTTTTTATACAGGATATGGTGTTAAAACTTTACCAGGGATAAGAGAAGGTTTGGAACAAAGAAAATGGGATGAAGTCAATTTTTTTATTGTTGAAGTTGCCAATGCTTTAAATCGTGCGAGTGAAACGATAAATAAGGCAACCAAAATCTTAAATGAAGGATAATAAAAAATCAGCATTAATTTTAGGTGCATCTGGTCTAGTAGGCTCTAAGCTTTTATCTCTATTATTAGATTCAGATAATTATAATAAAATTGTTGCAGTTGTTCGTTCTCCTCTATCAATAAGTCATGATAAACTTTTAGAAAAGAAAATTGATTTTGATATGCCAAACTGGGAAGAGTTTTTTCCAGTTGATCATGTATATTGTTGTTTGGGGACTACAATAAAAAAAGCTAGATCAAAAGATAATTTCATAAAAGTTGACCATGATTATCCATTAGCATTTGCAGCCGCATCAAAAAAATGGAATACATCAGTATTTAGTGTAATTACCGCAGCTGGGGTATCTACTGAATCAAAGTTTTTTTATAATCATGTGAAAGGAAAGCTTGAAAAAAACTTGGAAGCACTAGATTTGCTTTCAACATTAGTTTTTAGGCCATCCCTATTATTAGGGGAAAGGAAAGAATTTAGATTAGGTGAAAAAATTGGTATTGGCTTTGCAAAGGTTACCTCCTGGATAACGCCATCAACGTATCGTGCTATTCATTGTAAAGATGTTGCCACAGCAATGCTTACTGAATCATTTTCTGGAAAAACTGGATTTAACATTATTTCTAACAAATATATGCATCAATTATCATGAGGAGAGTTTTATGAGTCGAATAAAATATTACATCTACATTATTGTTTTATTTTCTATTTGTTTTGGGCAAAGGACAATCAAGCCGGTTATTCATGGTAAGCATTGGATTGCAATAACGGGCAAACCACTTGGTGCAACAGCTGGAGCAACCATTTTTGCAAAAGGTGGAAATGCTGTTGATGCTGCATGCGCAATGTTGGCTGCTACATGTACAATGTTTGATGTATTGAGCTGGGGAGGTGAAACCCAAGCACTAATCTATAATCCAAATACAAAAAAAGTAATTGGTGTTAATGCTTTGGGAGTTGCACCACAAGGTGCAACAGCAGATTTTTATAAAGAGAAGGGATTGATTTATCCACCACAATATGGTCCCTTATCTGCCGTTACTCCTGGCACGCCTGGAGGACTAATGACTATGCTAGCAGAATATGGGACAATGAGTTTAAAAGAAATTTTGGAGCCAGCTATGCAAATGGCTCAAGGATATCCTATTGAAGCTCAAGCAGCAAATGGAATTGAAAGACATAAAGAACGGATAGAAAAATGGCCTTATTCAAAGAAAGTTTTTTTAGTTAATCAAGGTGATCGGCAAGCTCCATATCCTGGAGAAATTTTTGTACAATCAGATTTATATAATACACTACAAAAGTTAGTAGAAGCTGAATCCGAAGCATTATCAAATGGAGCATCAAGAAAAGAAGCAATCTATTCAGCAAATGAACGATTTTACAAAGGAGATATTGCCGATGAAATTGCCCGATCTACGCAAGAACAAGGTGGGTTAATTACAAAAGAAGATCTTGCAAATTGGAAAGTATATCTTGAAGAACCCGTAAAAGTAAATTATAAAGGAATTGATGTTTATAAGTTAACTCATTGGGTTCAAGGACCAGTAATGTTACAATCTTTGAATATGCTAGAGGAATTTGATTTGAAGTCTATGGGCTATAATTCATCTCGCTATATTCATACAATTTATCAGGTGATGAATTTAGCTTTTGCAGATAGAGATTTTTATTATGGAGATCCATATTTTCCTCCGCAAGAACCTATCAATGGTCTTCTCTCAAAAAGATATGCTCGGGCAAGGATAAAAGAAATCAATTATGAAATGAATGATCCCAATGTTAAGCCAGGCAATCCATACAAATATCAAGTAGGAAGTAAAAATCCATTTTTGGATTATTTAAAAGATTGGGGTAAAGATAAAAAAAGACATAATCCCAATGATGGTAATCAAGATTTTTCATTTCTTGAAAATGAATTCAATGTTGGAACAACTACAATTCAAGCTGCGGATAAAGATGGTTGGGTAGTATCAATTACTCCAAGTGGTGGTTGGATACCGACAGTAATAGCTGGAAATACCGGAGTGGGCTTAAGTCAGCGTGCTCAAAGCTTTGTCCTTTATGATGATGAAAATCCATACAATGTGATTGAGCCAGGGAAACGTCCAAGAGCTACATTGACTCCCGCTTTAGCTTTAAAAGGTGGTCGACCATTTATTTCTTTTGCAGTTCAAGGGGGAGATACACAAGACCAAAATCTTCTTCAATTCTTTTTAAATATGGTTGAATTTGATATGAATGTGCAAGAAGCTGCTGAAGCAGCAAATATTAATAGTTACCAAATGTATAGTTCTTTTGGCTCACATAGTAAGGAAGCTGGGAGAATAGTAGTTCATAAAGATACACCGCCATGGGTAATAAAAAATTTGAGATCTAAAGGTTATAATGTTGTTACGAGAAATCTAACTTCAGGGCCAATAAATGCGATTTGGTTTGATTGGGAACATGGGTCTATGTGGGGTGGCTCTTCGAATTATGGGGAAGATTATGGAATTGGGTGGTAAGTGAAATCTTTTGTACCAAAACTAATTGCCCTAACATTTATAATATTTGGATTATTGAATATTAATGATCCTGATGGTATATACTGGTTAATAGTATATTTTTTTATCGCACTAATTCCATTTTTTCCAAAGGAAAAAATATCTAATAATAAAATGAAAATATTTAGTAGCATCATTTTGTTGTTTGGGATACTAATTGGTACAGGTATTTTAAATTCTATTATGTTACCACAAATTGACGATAAAATGATCAATATGTTAGAGCACCAGCGTGAAGGCGCTGGAATTATATTAGGATCGATATGGATTTGGTTCTCAAGAAAATTAATTTATTAATAATAAATAGAGGCAAAAATTGAAAAAAATAATATTAATCTTAACAATTATAATGAGTGCGTGTATGCAAAAAACTATACCTCCCGTAGCAAATAAAATACCTTATGAGATGACTGAACATGGGGATACTAGAATCGATAATTATTATTGGATGCGTTTAACAGATGAACAAAAATCTGCAAATAAATACGATAAACAAACTCAAGAAGTCGTTGATTATATTGATGCTGAAAATAGTTATACCCAGTCAAGTTTATCACATACAAAAAAATTGCAAAATGATCTTTTTGAAGAGATAATTGGAAGAATTGAAAAAGATGATGAGTCTGTGCCATATTTTGATAATGGCTATTACTATTATTCAAGATATGAATCAGGTAAAGAATATGCGATTCATTGTAGAAAAAAAGATTCTCTAAGTGGGCCAGAAGAGATAATTCTTGATGAAAATATCTTGGCAGATGGTTTTGACTATTTTGCGGTAGGTGGTCGTAGAGTCAGCCCGGATAATAAATGGTTAGCTTACGGAGTTGATACTCTCAGTAGACGCCTTTATGAAATTCATTTTAAGAACCTTGAAACTGGAGAGGTGTTAGAGACTACGATTCCAAATAGCTCAGGTAGTGTGGCATGGGCAAATGATAATAAGACTGTTTTTTATACTTCAAAAAATGAGATAACTCTGTTAGGAGAAAAGATTTGGCGTCATAAAATGGGTTCAAATTCATCAAATGATGAACTTATCTATTTTGAAGAAGATGACACTTTTTATACTGGGGTTTATAGATCTAAATCAGGAAAGTTTATTATTATATATCATCAAAGTACCCTTGTTAGTGATTATCAGATATTAAATGCCAATAATCCAGATGGATCGTTTAAAAAATTTACAAAAAGAGGCACTGAACACGAGTATTCGATTGATCATTATAAAAACAAGTTCTATATCATCACAAATTGGAAAGCTAAAAATAATCGTTTAATGGAGACTCCTGATACAAGAACAAATATGTCTAATTGGAAGGAAGTTATATCTCATAGAAATGATGTGCATCTTTTAGGAATGGAAATTTTTAAAAATCATCTAGTACTTAATGAGCGTAAAGATGGTCTTAGAGGTTTACGTATTATTCATCAAAAATCTGGTAAAGATGAATATTTGGATTTTGGAGAAGCAACCTATACTGCTAGTATTTCTGTTAATGAAGAATTTGATACAAATATTCTTAGATATAGTTATACATCTATGTTAACGCCTAGATCAACCTATGATTATAATATGGATTCTGGAGCTCTTAACTTATTGAAGCAGCAAAAAGTAGTTGGTGGATATGATCAATCATTATATCATTCTGAGCGTATTTATGCTCCGGCGCGAGATGGGAATAAAATTCCTATTTCAATGGTATATAGAAAAGATATGAAAAAAGATAGCTCCCAAAACCTCCTTCTTTATGCATATGGTTCATATGGTTCAACGCGGGATCCTTATTTTACTTCTACAAGATTAAGTTTATTAGATCGAGGATTTATTTATGCGATAGCACATGTTAGAGGGGGGCAGATATATGGAAGGCAGTCTTATGATGATGGCAAAATGTTAAATAAAAAAAATACCTTTAATGATTTTATTGATGCAGGTAAAGATTTGATTCAAAGAAAATACACTGATTCAGATCACCTCTTTGCTGAAGGTGGAAGTGCAGGAGGGCTCCTAATTGGAGCAGTAGTTAATATGGAACCTGAACTTTGGAAGGGAGCAATAGCAGCTGTTCCTTTTGTAGATGTAATTACGACTATGCTAGATGCGTCAATTCCTTTAACATCGGGTGAGTGGGATGAATGGGGTAATCCAAAAGAAAAGAAATATTATGATTATATGTTATCCTACTCTCCTTATGATCAGATTATTGATCGTAATTATCCTAACTTACTTGTTACCTCTGGGTTTTTTGATTCGCAGGTCCAATACTGGGAGCCTCTAAAATATGTAGCTAAACTACGGGATAATTGGCAGAGTAATAATAAGCTGTTCCTCCATATGAATATGGATGCTGGGCATGGAGGTAAATCTGGGAGATTTCGTAGATATAGAGAAGTGGCTTTAGAATATGCCTTTATTTTTGATTTAGCAGGTATAAACAAATAATCTCTGACTATTTGTTTATTATACTATACTGGAGTAAATTGACTAACCATGAAAAGAAGAAGTCATCTTTTAGCAATTAACTTTGTAGCAATTCTATTTTTGCAAGGTTGTTATACACAGTTAGCTATGTTTTATCCAGACCCTGAGGTTCAAGAGGATTTATTTGAAAACTATTCTCATGCTCCTCCTAGACCTAGTTTAGATAGATTTGCTCAAGATGGAGCTGGTAAATCTTTAGGCCTTGCCTATTCATCAATGTATAATCGTTTTTATTCTCCAGATGGAATGTATTATGGGTATAATAACTTTTATAACCCATATTATAACTATGGTGGTTATAACAATAGCTATTATGGATATAACAATAATGGCTATAGTTATTATCTTGGTGGGTATTCAATGTTTGTACCAGTATCTGATCCAAAAGAATTACGTTCCTTCACTAAGGATCGCAATGTTTCTACTGGTACCAATCTTGATGTATACCGTTCGTCTTCTAGTAATACTCAATCATCATTTGGCCGTAGTTCATCAATTTCTTCAACTCGTTCATCAGGATCTATTTCTTCAGGAAGTTCTTCCTCTTCTGGCTCATCCTCTAGTTCATCCTCTGGTGGACGAAGAGCAACACGCCGTAATTAATTTTACTAATTCTTTTAGGGTTTCGATTTAGTTTATGGCCCGTTTTAAATCTCTTTATTTTTTATTAATACTTAGTTTTGTTCAATCTCAATCAGCATCTGATGCGGTTCGCTTGATTGAAAATGAAGTAGGTTATGGCGCAAGGTCTCTTGCCCTTGGAGGTGCTTATACTGCAATGGGGAATGATCATTCGGGTATGTACTGGAACCCTGCTGGGTTAGCAAATATAGAGAATGGTTCGATCTATATTGAAGCACATAATAATCGATCTTTAAATCGTACTACCTATCTAAATGAAAAAACTTCTACTCCTTTAAGTGTTTCTAGGGTTAATGGTATCGGTGCAATAGTTCCAATACCAACTGTTCGTGGAAGTTTAGTTTTTGGAATTGGATTTAACCGGGTTAAACATTATGATGCGTTAATGAATTTTTCTGGGTTTAGCACGGAAGATAATGGTTTAAAATTTCCAATAACTGTAGATGGTATCCAGCAAAGTCATTTTTTCTCAAAGAATGTAAATCGAAGCGAAACTGTTGCTAGCATTGGAGCAATGGAGCAATTAACATTTTCATTTGGAATTGCATTATCACCAAATTTATCTGGGGGACTATCATTATCTAGGGTAAATGGTGATGAAAAATATGATTTTGAATTTAGTCAAAATGATATAAAAAATAATTTTACCGAATTTCCAAAAGATTTTAATAAATATGATCTTGTTCAGAGTCTAGATACTGAAAGTAAAGCATGGCAAATTAGAGGCGGACTAAAATTTATTTTATCTAAATGGTTTCGTATGGGTTTTAGTCTTTCGCTTCCATATACTATTTCGGTTATTGAAAGGCATGGTACAAATGAGGTTTTAACTTTTGATAATGGAGATACTAGTGATGCCATTGATGCAGGATATTATAACTATAAAGTAAAGGCACCTATGATCATGGACTTTGGTGGTGCTTTTACTTTTGAAGCATTCACACTATCAAGTAGTTTTAGAACTATTGATTGGAGCTCCATGAGATTTGACTTAAGTAACATAGAGGTTAATTCTGAAGATTATAAGTATTTACGTAATGAAAATGACATTTTCAAATTTCAGTATGATTATTTTGCAATTCAAATACGTCTTGGTATTGAAACTCTAATTCAATTGAATGAAAATTTTGGTATAACCTTTCGAGGAGGTTATGCATCTATTCCCTCACCAAGTAAAAATGCTTATGTTAAAGACTATTACTCCATAGGGGCAGGAATCCCAATAGATTCGAATGTAATGTTAGATTTAGCATGGATATTAAATAATCAGAAAAAGCAATCATCTGATATTTATACTCCGGCTGGAACAGATGAAAAAATTATTCAGCAAAAGCTATATATCAATTGCTCTTATTTATTTTAATATTATTTGGATTCACCTTTGTGTTCGGCTAATTTTTCGAGCCATTTTATGGCGTTGAGTGGCTCGGTAGCTCAGTTGGTAGAGCAGAGGACTGAAAATCCTTGTGTCGCTGGTTCGATTCCGGCCCGAGCCACACATGATCTAAGAATGATTGATTGCCCAGGTCATCCAGCCCCCACATTTTTTATCTAAAAATTTATCAACAGGATTTTTGATAGAGTTATAATAAAAGATATCACCTTTTTTATTTATAGCTTCGCCTTTTAGGGTTTTAGGATTTTTAACATTATAATTTTTTAGAACACCACCATCATTACTTGGATCAGCTTTAAATAAAGCTTCTTTTACTGTCCATAAGCGAAGGAGATCATCATTACTATTCACTAGGTCACTTTCATATTTGGAAAGATAGTACCTTGTGTGCTTAGCATCAACTTTTCGACTTAATTCTAAATCTATTCCAACACCATTTGATGATTCAACACTATCTAAAACACCAATTGCTACAGCACAATCTTTTGTGTGACTTATGCTGAAACATTGATCAGGGAATGAAATTTTGGCGACATCAATACTTTTATTTAAGTATTCAAAAACTTTTTTTAGTGCAGACCTTCCTTGAATCCAATCAAAGTATCGCGAAGAACTTTCAGCATATTTGCATTCTTTAATTTCAGATGGAGATAAATAATTGTCATTGCTAAATGCAATTATTAAATCTTTTGATTTGAGTTTTTTTCTGATTAGCATATAACACAAATTATTTCTAATTATTTTTGAAAAATAACAATTAAAGCAAAAAACTTAAATTTGCTATAAATTCTCTAAATTTTTTAAAGGAAAAACAATGAAAAAATTACTAAGTATTTATATGATCGTAACCTTTGGGTTTTCGCAATCTGCTGATAATGGAGCTTCATCTGAGGTAGCATCAGCACAATTTGGTGGTTCAGGGCTAAGTGATTTAGAGATGCAAACTCTTTATAATCGTTTTTTTGAACAATTAACTGCTGCAAGCGATAATCCATTAATGGATTCTGAAAATGTGAATGCACAAGTTGATAATGAATGTTTAAAAACAGAATGTTTGCAAGCAGGTTTAGATGCATTAGGTGCTCAGCAATTGATTACTGGAACTCTCAAGTTCTCCAAAAATAAATATAGAGTGAAAGTACGAAAAATGGATGCTTCAAAATCTAAGCCAAAAAAATATTCTATACGTTATAGAGGTGAGCCCGATGGATTTATTACAGAGCTGGAAATTTTGGCCTGGGAAATCATGGGAAAAGACGCACCTGAATCTTTAACTGGAAAGAGAAAGCCAAATCAAGAAACTTTTGTTGAGAAAATTGTTGAAAATCCATTATTTGGTAGAACCGTTGTTTTAGCTGTTGCTGGAGCTGCAGGGTCATCATATTTAAAAAATGCTAATGGAGCTAAAACATCAAAAGATGCTGCAGAATCGATGAAAAATTATAAGCCTGGATATGATGCTCATATGGATAGTTATGATAAAGCAAATCAAAAAGCCACACTATCTTTAGTTGCAGCTCTCGGTGCAGTTGCGTATGGATATTTTACTGGTGTCTTTAGTGACGATGAATTTTAAATAATCTTCAGATACAGTAACGCTCAATAATATCAAACGTTTTATTTATTTCACTTCTTGTATTGAAGAAATGAATTGCCACCCGTAGATCATTTGGAGCATCTACGGGTGATGTAAAGGCTCCTTCTTTCAGTCTTAGCTTATCATAGATTTCCCAACCATTACAATCTGTAGGTAATTGAATTACAAATACACCAGAACGCTGATACTCTGAAGTTGGTGAGGTAACATTAAAGCCTCTTTTTGTCCAATTCTCAATAGAGAAAAGAACTAACTCATCAATACGATTTAATATTCTTTTAATTCCAATTGAATTGCACCATTTAATTGCTTCCTCAAAACCAGCAAATGTTGCTAAAGCCCGAGTACCAAATTCAAATCGTCGTGCTTCAGGCAATAGTACATAATTACCATTTTGATCCATTGATTCG
>MDTA01171489.1_pt1 | contig 11097 bp, 12 predicted proteins | sample 811151 | NCBI WGS metagenome assembly MDTA01 (sample SAMN05326648, study PRJNA326480) | marine metagenome | isolation source: seawater | place: Indian Ocean: South | collected 2010 | reverse complement strand
GTGATAAAGAGCACTTACTCCAACAACTCCACCACCAACAACAACTACTTTAGCTTTAGATTTCATATTTGGATTTCTACTAAATTTCTGATCCTAGCGAAACATAAATTTAATAGTCATCATCAGAATCTCTCCATCCTTTTTGATACATGAGATATGCCGCCACAGTCACACTAATTATTCCTACGATCATACCACAATTAATTCCAACTTCCTTTCCCCAAAAAAACCATCCAATTTGGGTCGCTCCAATTGGAGGAATACATAATATTCCCATCAAAATTACTATCCTTATATAATCAGGTATCTTTGGCATGATTATATAGAGGATCCTAATGATATTGGAGAAGATACTGCTGTTGTTAACCAACAATTTTTAAGTGGGCCTTCTTTTTTAAACTTTTCAACCTGCCATTTAAATTTAAAATATTCTTTTTCTGAATTTAAAACAATTACTTCAAAAGTTGCCACATCCTCCGACAAAAAAACCTCTTTTACTTTATGCTCTTTATGATTTAACAACATTGAAAAAGCATCTCCTTTGATCATGTTTTTAAAATTACTGAGAGGTCCGGTAAATTTTCTATTTTTTGGATGTGCAAACTCCCATGTTTGTTCAATACCGCTGTCCTTATATAGTTGATTGTTGTTTTTTAGACCTCTTAATTGAATTTTAACAACTTGAATTGGTTCAATTCCATTATTTGGTTTAATTAAATCAGCATTGGCAAAATTTGTTAATAATAATGAAATTAATATTACAAATATAACTTTTTCAAAAAATTTGATTTTATTTAAATACATTTTTCAAATTTAAATATATCATATACAAATAATAATTAATTTACTAATTAGGACGCACATGAAAATAGGCTTTATTGGACTGGGAAATGTAGGTGGAAAATTAGCTGGAAGCCTTCTAAGAAATAACTTTGATCTTACAGTTAGAGATTTAGATAATAACCTTTTAAATGAATTTAAAAAAAAAGGCGCAAAAATTTCAAAAACATCGAAGGAATTAGCTGAAAAAGTAGATTTAATTATAACTTGTTTGCCATCACCTCAGATTTGTTCACAGGTCGTTGAAGGACCCGATGGAATATTAGAAGGAATTTCAAATAAAAAAATTTGGCTTGAAATGAGCACAACTGATGAGGCTGAAGTTATAAGACTTGGAAAACTAGTAAAAGATAAAGGCGGTATAGCACTCGATGGACCTGTTAGTGGGGGTTGCCATAGAGCAGCAACAGGCAACATAGCAATTTTTGTTGGAGGTGAAAGAAATGCGTTTGAAAAAGTTCTTCCAATATTAACTTGTATGGGTAAAAAAATACTTCATGTTGGAGAATTAGGGTCTGCATCAATTTTAAAAGTGATTACTAATTATTTAGCTTCTGCGCATTTAGCAACTTTAGGTGAGGCTTGGACTATTGCTAAAAAACACGACTTAGATTTAAAAAAAACTTATGAAGGCATTAAAATTTCCTCTGGCAATTCGTTTGTTCATGAAACAGAAAGCCAAGTAATATTGAATGGTTCATATAATATAAACTTTACTATGGATCTTGTAGAAAAAGATATGTCTTTATTTAACAAGCTATCAAAAGATAAGAATATTGAATTAGAAATTGCACCATTTATTTTGGATATATTTAGAGACGCTAAAGAAAAATTTAGTTCGAGAGCATGGTCATCTATGGTTGTTAAAAGATTAGAGGATAAATATGGTATAAATTTTAGAGAAAAAGGTTTTCCAGAAGAAATAGTTGATAATGAACCAGAAGAAAAAGGGTATGAGGTTTAAATGTTAGATAAAAGAAAATTTTATATAAATGGTAAATGGATATCTCCATATAAAACAAACGATCTTGAGGTGATAAATCCATCAAATGAGGATCCTTATGCTATAATTTCCTTAGGATCAAAAGAGGATGTAGATAGTGCAGTAAAATCTGCAAAAAAAGCATTTCAAAGTTGGAAAAGAACATCAAAAGAAGAAAGGCTTAAACTGCTAGAAAAACTTTTACAAGTTTATAAAAAAAGATTTAACGAAATGGCAAAAGCTATTTCTGATGAGATGGGTGCTCCAATGGATTGGGCAACTAATACACAAACAAGTTCTGGCCAGGCACATCTAGAAGATTTTATATTAAGATTAAAGGAATTTAAATTTGAAAAACATTTTGATTCAAAATCAAATAATCATATTTGTTATGAGCCTATAGGTGTTTGTGGATTAATAACTCCTTGGAACTGGCCTATAAATCAAATTGCTCTAAAAGTTGTTCCTGCTTTTGCGACGGGATGCACAATGATTTTAAAACCATCTGAAATAGCTCCTCTTTCAGGAATGTTATTTGCGGAAATGATAGATGAAGCTGGATTTCCTGCCGGAGTTTTCAATTTGATTAACGGTGATGGTGCTGGTGTTGGTACACATATATCTGGTCATAACGATATTGACATGGTTTCATTTACTGGATCAACTAGAGCCGGAAAATTAATATCTAAAAATGCAGCAAATACAATTAAGAGAGTATGTTTGGAACTTGGTGGAAAAGGAGGAAATATAGTTTTTGCAGATTCTTATCCTAATGCAGTTAGAGATGGTATTAGAAACGTAATGAGCAACTCAGGCCAGTCATGTGACGCCCCAACGAGAATGTTGGTTGAGAAATCTATTTATCAAAGAGCTGTGGATGAGGCAGTGGACGAGGCAAATAAAATTAAAGTTGATTTAGGATCAAAAAAAGGAGATCACATAGGACCAGTTATTTCAAAAATTCAATACGATAAAATAATTAATTTAATAAAAAGTGGTATTTCTGAAGGTGCAACATTAGCCGCTGGTGGTCCTGAAAAACCTAATACATTAAAAAAAGGATATTTTATAAAACCTACAATTTTTACTGATGTTACAAATAATATGAAGATAGCAAAAGAAGAAATCTTTGGACCTGTTCTCTCTATAATTCCTTTTGAGAAAGAAGAAGAGGCAATAAAAATTGTAAATGATACTTCTTATGGTTTAGGAAATTATCTTCAAACTGAAGATAAAGAAAAAGCACACAGAGTTGCAAAAGAACTCCGATCTGGATGTGTTTATATTAATGGAAAAAGTGCAGACTCAGGGACTCCATTTGGTGGCTACCGACAATCAGGCAACGGACGTGAAGGAGGAGTTTGGGGTTTAGAAGAATATTTAGAAGTAAAAACAGTTACAGGCTGGAAATAAATTATTTTTTTAAAAAATTTAATCTTCCTATTATTTCATCTCTATCCATATAATATCCTTGTAAATGTCTATGTCCAGAATTGGGATTATATGCTGTTCTTCCATGTAATACTCTTCTATTATTAAATGAAAATATATCTCCTTTTTCTAATCTAAAATTTATTTGAAAACTATCATCATGTAAAAGATTTCCAAATCTGTGATGTGATTTATAAACATTTTCCATTATATCAGGATGACAATCCAAAGCATCCATCGTTGCTACGCTGAATCTTATGTCGTTATAATCACCATCTTTTGTTAAACTTATTGCTGGTGCATAAAAACTTCTATGTGAATTTTGAGTATAATCCTTATCCCTAAATTTTAGTGGCACTTTTACTAAAGTATCAAAAATTTTTTTTTCATTTTTTCTTAAAAAATCTGCAACAGCAAAACCATCGATTGCTGATGAGTTTCCTCCTTTTGCTTCATTTATCAAACAATGGAGAAATTGATAACCAGGAGGATTTTCAAACCATGGTAGATCGATATGATTTCTTAGACCATGCGCTGTATAGGCTGAATTATTTGGTTTTGGTACATTTATAACTTCAAATGGTGTTTTAAAAAATGTTTCTCTAGTATGACTAATTCTATTTAATATTGGAAAGGCAGACTCTTTGGTTGTAGGTGAATTTTTAACAATTGCAATTCCTTTTCTATGTAATAATTCTAACCATTTAATTAAACCTTTATCTGAGTCCATTATTTCATCATGTTCAACTTGAATACTTTCTAAATTATTTTGAAGTGAATTTTCCCACAACTCATAGGGAGAAATATATTTTTGCTTATTTTTTAATGTATAACAATTTTTTCTGAGCCAATTTAAATCATAATAACTTACATGATCTCCTTCGCTCCATTCTATTTGTAATTTTCCTTCAGAGTTAATTTTGTATTTTTTTGGATTAATTTTGTCTGAAACTTTAAGTATATTGAACATTCTGTGTCTCGTGTCCTTGTCATGCGCAGATGGACAATTATCTCTTAACCAAAGATAATTGAATTTACTTTCCTCACCATCATTCCAAACAACTTTCAAATAGCTGTTATTTTTTTCTAGTTTAGAAATTTCAAACATATTTAAAGAATTATTATATTTATTTACTAAATCAATGCAATTTATAGTTGTTAATTAGGATATTTTAGAATTAATTTTTGCTATTTTTAATAGTTGTTTTGCAAGAATTATTTTACACTGATAAAAATATTTGAAAAATGAACAAAATAGAAATTAGTAACGTTTATAAAATTTTTGGTCCCAATCCAGATAAGATTTTGCCTATGGTTAAAAATGGCGGAAACAAAGATGAAATTTTAGAAAAAACTGGGCATACAGTAGGTCTAGATAACGTATCACTAAAAATTGAGGAGGGTGAAACATTTGTTTGTATGGGTTTGTCTGGATCAGGAAAATCTACTCTTATTCGACATATTAATAGATTAATTGACCCAACTTCAGGAATAGTTTCGGTAGAAGGTGTGAATGTAATGGACTTAGATCAAAAAAAATTAATTGAATTTAGAAGACATAAGATGAGTATGGTTTTCCAAAGATTTGGTTTATTCCCACACAAAACAGTTTTAGAAAATGTTGGCTATGGATTAGAAGTTCAAGGTAAAGAAATAGATGAAAGAAACAAGGTTGCCATGGAAAAAATTGAAGCTGTGGGCCTTACAGGATTTGAAAATCAGTACCCCAATCAATTATCGGGAGGAATGCAACAAAGGGTTGGGCTAGCTAGAGCCTTAGCGACTAATACAGATATTTTGCTAATGGATGAGGCTTTTTCAGCATTAGACCCTTTAATTAGAAGCGATATGCAAAAGCAACTTATGGATTTACAAAGTGAACTCAAAAAAACAATTGTTTTTATAACACATGACTTAGACGAGTCTCTCAGACTAGGTGATCATATCGGTATTTTAAATGGTGGAAGACTTGTTCAGGTTGGAACTCCAGTGGATATTATAATGAACCCTGCGGATGAGTATGTTGCAGCATTTGTAAAAGATGTAAATCGAGCAAAAGTAATTAAGGCTAAAATAATAATGACCCCATACAATGCATCAAATAATATTGATAAAACAAATCTTATTAAAATTAACGAAGATGAGTTTTTAGAGGAATTTTTACCAAAAGTAGTTTGTTCAAACGCAAATTGTGAAGTTGTTGATAAAAACGGTAATGTAAAAGGTTATTTATCTCAAAAAGAGTTATCAAATGCTCTTGCTAAAGAACATTTATCTGATGCTTTATAAAATTTCTTACAGCTGATTTATTAAATCAGGAGCGATTTTTTTTGATTTAGAAGAGAATCTAATTGCTTTAATTGAATCAATATTAGATTTGTCGCCACCAACAACAACAAATCCTATCATTCCCATATTTTTATGGGGCGTACACCAATAAGCATAAATACCCGGTATGGTAAATTTATATTGAGTATCTACGTTATATTTAGATTTAAACTTATCAACTCCATCAGGTACTCCACCTTTAATAAATTCAACATTGTGACCTTTGTCTGTAGCTTTCCAAATTACAGTTTCTCCAACATTTACTCTTACAATTTTTTTTGAGTAAACCATCATTTCTTTTCCCATTTTGTTTAGCATTTCTACAGTAACATCTGCAGCAAAAACATTAGAACTAAAACAAATGATAAATAATGTTAAAAAGATTTTGTATGACCTTTTTTTTAAGTTTTTAATCATATGCTTTATATAAGATTTTAGTTTCAATTGATCAACCTTCGCTTCTGTAACAAGTTGACACACGATTTCCTAGTCACAATTTTCGATTACTGTTGCTATACCCATACCATAACCTATGCATTGAGTGGCTAAAGCATATTTTTTATTCTCTCTTCTTAAAAGATCAGACGCTTTACCTGTTATTCTTGCGCCAGTGGCGCCTAAAGGATGTCCTAAAGCTATTGCTCCTCCATCTAAATTTACTTTTTTCAAGTTAATTTCTAGGTCTTTAATGCATGCTAATGATTGAGAGGCAAAAGCCTCGTTAAGCTCAATTATATCTATATCTTTTATTTTTAAATTTGCTCTTTTTAATGCTTTTGTAGAGGCACCTATAGGACCTAGTCCCATGAATTCAGGCATACATCCATCAACCGAGGTTGAAACAATTCTTCCAATTATATCTAATTTGTTTTCTTTGGCATACTGTTCCTCGCATATGAGTGTTGTTGCAGCTCCATCGGTTAAAGGCGATGAGGTTCCTGCAGTAACCGTACCATCTTGATCAAAGGCAAGTTTTAGATTGTCTAACGCTTGTTTGTTAGTTGTTGGACGAATACCTCCATCTTTAGAACAGCCATCAACATCTATTATTTCTTTTTTAAAATTTCCATTTGACTCGGCAAAAGAAGCTTTTTGATGACTTAATATTGCAAAATCTTGTTGTTCTTCTCTGCTCAACTTATATTTTTTTGCTACATTTTCTGCTGTAACACCCATAGAAAAATAAAGGTGTGGATTATTTAAATTTGATTTTGGATAAGGTAGAGGATCAAACCCAGCAGTTACTCTCGTCATACTCTCAACACCTCCACAAATAAATGCCTTTCCCGAGCCCATACTTATTGCTCCTGCTGCAATATGAATTGCTTGCATAGATGATCCGCACCACCTGTTAACTGTCATGCCAGCTGTTTTAACATCCATACCACTTAAAAATGTTACTATTTTTCCTATATTAAAACCCTGCTCACCTTCTGGAAAAGCACAGCCAATTATAACATCTTCTATATCTTTTGGGTTTATTTTGGTTTTAATAATTAAGTTTTTTATTACTTCTGATAATAGTTTGTCAGGTTTTGTATTTATTAACTCACCTTTTTTTGCTGGAGTAAATGGTGATCTTGAGTATCCTGCTATTACTGCTTTATACATTTTAATATATTATCTTACTTTCTAATTTTATTTTCATACTTTTTTCTTAATTTCAACAAATTCAACAAATAATCATCTCGAATATTTGACAACATTGAAATAGATTTTCCTTTTGCTTGTTTTTTTGTACCTAATATAACTCTGTTTGATAACTTTTTGGTAAGTTTTGGTGCTTTTAATTTTGTCCAGGGTAAATTTAATGCTGGACCAAATTGTTTAAGCATATGTTTCATTCCAGATTTTCCTCCTGCTAAGTGGAAAGTCAAAAATGTACCCATTAGTGAATATCTGATTCCAGGTCCATCCTCTATAGCTCGATCCAATTCTTCTGTTGTCGCGTAACCTTCATTAATTATATGTAAAGCTTCTCTCCACAAAGCTTCTTGCAGTCTATCCGATAAATATCCAGGTAGTTCCTTTTTAACCATTATTGGATTCATGCTTAATGATTTATAAAATTTTTTTGCTTTATTTAAATAAATTTTTTTTGTTTTTTTTCCAGGAACAATCTCAATACCTGGACACATGTAAACTGGATTAAAAGGGTGGCCAATCATTGTTCTGTACGGATTTTTACATTTAGAGTAAATTCTACTTGGTAATAATCCAGATGAACTAGACGAAATTATTGCATTTGGTTTTGCGTATTTACCTATAATTTTCATCAAATTAATTTTTAACAAATAATTTTCAGTAGAGCTTTCTTGAATAAAATCTGCCTCTTTTATTGCATCATAAATTGTATTTGAATATTTAAAATTATTTAAATTTAATTTTTTTTTATTAAAAAGTTTTTTCACATTTGGCCAAGTTCTTTTAATTTCTTTAGTTAAACTACTTTTTAAATTTTGATTTTTATCGTAGGCAAAAACAATTTTATTGTGTGCTAAACATCTTATTATCCAACCTGTCCCTATTACACCAGTTCCAATAATGGCTACTTTTCTAATTTTTGACATTACTTGTATTTAACAAGTTTGAGTTTTTTCCTTGTTTCTTTTGGTGTCATTATAGACCCTCCAAGATCAGTAACAATCCTAATAGCTTTTTCAACTAATTGTTCATTAGATGCTAATTTACCTTTTGACAAATACAAATTGTCTTCTAGTCCTACTCTTGGATTTCCTCCCATTATTACTGTTTGGGCAACAAACGGCATTTCATTTTTCGATATTGCAAAACCTGACCAAATACTTTCTTTTGGCATAATATCTTTCATTGCTTGCATTGCTAAAGGTGTTGCCGGAGCACCCCAAGGAATACCTAAACACATTTGAAACATTGGCGGATCCTCAAGCAAACCCTCTTTATATAATTGAGAACCAAACCACATATTTCCAAGATCAAAAGCTTCTATTTCTGGCTTTACTTTAATTTCTCTTAACTTTTTAGCTGCCTTTCTAATATCGCTAGGAGTATTTACTGTAATTAAAGAATCATCCCCAAAATTTAATGTTCCACAATCTAAAGTACATATTTCTGGTAATAACTTTTCTACACTAGATATCCTTTCCATTATATTTACTAAGTCAGTTAAAGAGCCAAATTCTAGTGGATTTTTATTTTTACCTATCTCCAAATCACCTCCCATACCGGTGGTTAAATTCAATATTACATCAGTATCTTTCGAACGTATTCTATCTACAACTTCTTTGTATAATTCAAATCTCCTACTTGGTGTTCCGTCTTCTTCTCTCACATGGATGTGCGCAATTGCAGCACCAGCTTTAGCTGCCTGAATTGCAGCATCACAAATTTGTTTTGGTGTTTTTGGTAAATCAGGATGTTTTTGAGCTGTGTCTCCAGAACCAGTAACTGCACAAGATATAAAAACATTGTTGTTCATTTTAATTTGTATAATTATACTCTCATATAAAATTAACTTTTAAAATATAAAAATGTCTATCTACTTAAATACACAAAAAATAATTAAGGATTGGCTCGATTATAACGGCCATATGAATGTAGCTTATTACGTTCTAATTTTTGATATTTATGGAGCAGAAAAATTAATGACTCAATTTAAAATGGGTGAACATTCAGCAAAAACTACTAATAAAAGTACAATGGTAGTAGAATCGCATATAACTTATAATAAAGAGGTTAAACTAGATGATGAAGTTAATTTAAATTTAGTCTACTTTGACCACGATAAAAAAAGGCTTCTTTATAAATTGGAAATGATACATAAACAAAAAGGTTACTTAGTTTCTACTATGGAAATTTTGTCTTTGTATGTAGATTTAAAAGAAAGAAAAGTATCGGAGTTTGAGGGAGAAAAAATACAAATCATGGATGATTATATTAAAAAAAATAGTTCCAATTTTAAAAATGAAAATCTAATTTTTAAACAAAAGTTAAAAAAATAATTAATTTTATGGAAAAATCATAGTTTTAATGAATGCTATGAATTTAAAAAATAATAATCCAAAAGGGATTATTTTAATAATTATTGCAATGTCGTTTTTTGCGATACAAGATTCTTTAATAAAGTTTATATTTGAAAAATCGTCTCTTTATGAAATTTTTTTTGGAAGATATATTGTTGCTGCTTTTTTGTTATTTTGTTTCATTAAAGTTACAAAAAAAAATGTAGTTCTTAAGACACAGTATCCTATTCTAACAATAACTAGAGTCATATTGCACTTTATGGCGTTTTCGGCTTTCTTTATATCTTTAACATATATGCCGTTAGCAACAGCCAATGCACTTTTTTTTTCAAGCCCGTTTTTTATTTCTATTTTTGCTAAATTTTTCTTAAATGAATTTATTGGTTTAAGAAGATGGTTAGCAATAATATTTGGTTTTATTGGAGTTTATATTGTTTTAAACCCTAGTTTTAGTAATTTTGAATATAAAAATCTCCTGCCAGTTTTAAGTGCTTTTTTTTATGCTGCCTCAATGACAGTTACAAAATATACCTCTGATAAAGATAATGTCTACACACAGTTGTTTTATTTTTATTTAGTTTCAATTTTCTTATTAGTAATAATATTCTTTTTTATGGGAAATGGGCAGTTTAATAACCTAAGTTTTGATCCTACATTGCAATTTATATTTAGAGAATGGTTTACAAATTTTGATTATACTTGGAAATTTATTTTGTTTTTTGGCGTCGCGGCATCTATAGCTTTTGTTTGTATTTTTTCAGCATATATTATAGCTTCTCCATCTGTTGTTTCATTGTTTGAATATTCCCTTATAATAATGTCAATGATACCAGGATATTTTTTATTTAGTGAAATACCATCACTTAGAACTTTTTTGGGTGTTGCTTTTATAATTAGTGCAGGTATTTATATTTACTTTAGAGAAAAAGTGAGAGACCAGTACATTGCAACAGATACACCTGCAAGAAGATGAAAAAAAACTATATTCCAACTATTGACGTAAGTTCTTTAATTAATAATAATTTTAATTCCAAAAAAGCGCTGTTAGCATTAAAAAAAATTGAAAAAGCATCTGTTGAAGTTGGTTTTTTTCAAATCATTGGACACGGAATTAAAAAAAAAGATATTAAAGATATAGCAGGGGTTGGTCATAATTTTTTCCGTTCTTCAGTCTCAAATAAAATGAAGTTGGCACCAAAAAAGTGGAATAAATTAAATAATAATACTTACAGGGGATATTTTCCTAATGATGTAAATGGGAAAGAGGGTTTAGATATAGGAGATTTAAAAGTAACAAAAAAATATGCATCTAATTTAAAAAATCAATATATTGAATATTTAAATTTAAATAAATCTTTAAGTAAAAGCTCAATTAATGTTTTGAAAGACTATTATGATGATATATTTAATCTAGGCGAAACATTATTCAAAAGTATTATTAAAATTTATAATCTTGATATTAGAAATTCAAAAGTTGCTTTTAAAAGACAAAAAACACTTAGTACCTTAAGATTT
>MDTA01028189.1_pt1 | contig 11097 bp, 9 predicted proteins | sample 811151 | NCBI WGS metagenome assembly MDTA01 (sample SAMN05326648, study PRJNA326480) | marine metagenome | isolation source: seawater | place: Indian Ocean: South | collected 2010 | reverse complement strand
TATATTTTTAATGTCTATTATCTTTTTAGTGGATTTTTTAGTATCAAACTTGACTAAAATAACTTAAACCCTGTTTCCAAAAATCATGAAAATATTAATTACAGGATGTGCAGGTATGATTGGTTCATATTTAACATCAGATTTATTAAGGGCATATCCCAAAAAAGAAGGTCACAATATTATTGGAATAGATAATTTATCAAGGGGTAAAATTACCAATTTAAAGCAAGCGTGCGGAAGTTATTTTGAAGATCTTAAATTTATAAAAGCAGATTTAACTGATTTTGATAAATCATGGGTTGATGCATTTAATAATTGTGATTTGATAATACATCTTGCAGATGTAGTCGCTGGGATTGGATTTGTTTTTTCAAATGAGTCGTATTTATTTAGAAACAATCTTCTTATAAACTCAAACGTTTCAAAAGCAATCTACAACTCTCATCCTAAAAGATATATTTATATTGGAACGGCTTGTTCTTTTCCGAAAGAATTACAACTCTCGAACGAACCTTTACCACTCACTGAAGAAGATCAGTTTCCTGCATCGCCAGAATCTGGATACGGTTGGAGTAAATTGATGGGTGAAATTGAAGCTGGATATTTATCTAAAGAGGGGATTACTAATTCTGTAGTGTTATCTTTACATAATGTATATGGAAACTATTGCGATTTTTCGCCAAAGACTAGTCAAGTTATTCCATCTATTTGTATAAAAGCGATATCTTGCGCACAAAATGATAAAATTCTTGAGATTTGGGGAGATGGAAAACAAGGTAGAGCATTTGTTCATGCTTTGGATATTATAAATGCTATTAAATTATCTTTTACAAGAGGGGCAAATGAAGGTGTAATCCAAATTGGTCCAAGTACTTGCACCTCCATAAATGAAATCGCCAATTTAGTAATAAAAAATGTAGATCAAAATATCAAATTAATTCATAATTTAAATAGACCAGTAGGGGATATAGGTAGATGTGCAAACTATACTAAAGCAAAAGAAATCCTTGGTTGGGAACCAAAAATTAAACTGCAGGATGGGATTTCAGATTTAATTAAATGGCTAAAATTTCAATAAATATATTAATTAATATTATTTTTTAAAAATTTCTATTATTTACCATAGTAAATTCTTACTTATTGTTAGATTAACCTGTAGAGTTTTGCAATTTAATAAAGATGAATTAATTATTTATACGGTTTTAATTGGTTCTAATAATGAAGGATTAAATAGTCAGCCTCATATCAAAAATTCTAAATATAGGCATGTATGTTTAACAGATAATAAAAGTTTAATAAGCAATGACTGGGAAATAATTAATGTTGAGCCTATATTTCCAAAAGACGCAAGTAGATCTCAAAGGTATTTCAAGTTAAAACCACATATAATTTTCCCTAATTATAAATATTCTTTATACTTTGATAATACAATTATTTTCAAAGTTAAGATTGAAGAATTTCTTGATGAAATACTTACCGATAAAATTATTAATGAAAATCAACCTTTTTTCCTTGCTCCAAAACATTCTTATAGAAAAGATTTAATAAGTGAATTTAAAATAGCCTTAAAATATAATCGTGCAAATCATTTTAAAATCTATGAACAGTTAAATCATTACGTTAATACAAATAATAAGATTTTAAAAAAAAGACCTTATTGGGCTGGAATCATACTAAGAAATCATAATAATGAAAAGATTATAAAACATTCAGAAATATGGTTTTCTCACTTATGCAGATATACAAGAAGAGATCAACTTTCGTTATTATATGCCGCTCAACAAGCTAAAATAACTATATATGAATTTAAAATAGATAATAGAAAATCAGAATATCACACCTGGCCAATAGAATTAAAAAAAAGAAATAAAAAATGTGAAGATGATCTAACAGATTTATTACCAACAAGAATTCACGAAAAAACAGAAAAATTAATTTCTAATTTAGAATTTGAAAAAATAGAGAATAATACCTTACTTTTTAAAATAAAATCTTATTTAAAATTTATAGTGAGAATTTTCATAAGAATTTTGATAAAAATTTTCATAAGATTCCTTTGAATTCTATATAAAATATTTGATAAAAAATTTATTGATGTTTTTAAAAGTAAATAAATTTTTACCTTAATATATCTTTTCCCAATCAAATCTTATGAAGTCTTTAGACCATTGATTAGATATTTTTTTTTGTTTAAATAATTCTGTATTCTTTTTTCTATCTCTTTTGATTTTAGAGGATCCCTTCGGAAGATAATTCAAATACATATCTTTCTGAAAATTAATTTTAAGTTTCCCTTTTGCTCTATACCAGAAAATAGGATCGGTCTGTCCATAGTTTCCTACAAGGTCTTCTTCGCATCCTCCTACTTTCCAATAGTCTTCTCTTCTTAATAAGCATACAGCGGGATGTTCTTTGCCATTTTTGATATGAAATGGATTCTTTAGAACTTTTCTATTAAATTTAAAACAATTACCGGGCAAGCTATTAGATAAATACAAAAGATCTTTAGATAAATTTTCAGAAACTATAGTATCCATATCCAAAATAACCATCCATTCTGTTTTACATTGTTTTGCAGCTAAATTTCTAACTCCTGCAATGTTGCAATATAAATCTTCTTTAACCCTATAAATAGAAAGATCTATATTTGAAATGTCAATACCTTCTAAAACCTTAATAGCATCATTTTTACTGAAATCATCAACTATACAAAATGAATAATAGTTTCTCAATTCTTGAGACCATGAAAGCCAACCTTTTACATGTTCTCTTAAAATTTCGTCTTGATTAAAAAAAGAGAGATTGATCGTAATTTTCTTCATAAAAAAATTAATTTGAAATTTTTAGAATTTTAATAAGAGTTATTAAAAAATAAAAAAATCTAGAAGATTTTGATAATTTATCTAAACCATGGGAGAAGATATAATTTTCTCAAGCTTATTTTAAGTATTTTCTTATTATAAATGTTTTTAATTTTGTCTTCACTTCTAAATTCAATTTTTAAATATTTTTTATAAATTCATATTTAAAAGAATACTTCCTAATTCGAAATTCAGAATTGAAAAATGAAATAATGTACAGTAATATTGAAATTACTCCAGTTACAAATAAATCATGAGATTTATTAACATAACTGTTTTTTCAAGATATGGGGCCATAGCTCAGCTGGTAGAGCACCTGCATGGCATGCAGGGGGTCAGGGGTTCAAATCCCCTTGGCTCCATTGAATTTTTATGTGATTCATATCAAGAGTAAAATAAATTGAATCCCATGAAAAAAAATTAATGATTTAATGCAAAATTGAGGATTTAGTTTAAAAGAAGCTTCCGCTTTTTTGATATATACTAAGAGGAATTAAATCCATTTTCATGGCGGAAAAAATTATATATGTTGCTATGAGCGCGGATATCATGCATCCAGGTCATATAAATATCTTAGAAGAAGCAAATAAATATGGAAAAGTTACAGTTGGGTTACTTACTGATAAAGCTATTGCTTCCTATAAAAGACTGCCCTTTCTTACATACCAGCAAAGAGAGCAAGTAATTGCAAATATGAAGCAAGTAGATAAAGTAGTTCCTCAAGAGACTCTAGACTACCGACCAAATTTAGAAAAAATAAGACCTGATTTTGTTATTCATGGAGACGATTGGAGAACTGGGGTTCAATCAAATGTAAGAAAACAAGTAATTACAACTTTAGCTAAATGGCAGGGCAAACTCATTGAAGTGCCCTATACCAAGGGGATTTCATCTACGAAACTAGTTAATGCTCAAAAAGAAATAGGCACTACTCCTGATAGGAGAAGAGTACAGCTAAGAAGATTGATTAATGCAAAACCTCTCATAAGAATTATTGAAACTCATAATGGACTTTCTAGTTTAATTGCAGAAGATATTGAGATTGAGGATGAGAAAGGTAAACATAGCTTTGATGGGCTATGGTCGAGCAGTTTAACAGACTCTACGGCTAAAGGAATGCCTGATATTGAAGCAGTAGATCCCAGTAGTAGAGCAAATTCAGTTGATCAAATATTCAATGTGACAACCAAACCAATGATATATGACGGTGATACTGGAGGAAAACCTGAACACTTTTCTTATACTGTTAAAAATCTTGAAAGATTAGGTGTTTCCGCTATTGTTATTGAAGATAAGATTGGCTTAAAAAAGAATTCGTTGTTTGGTACAGAAGTTCCCCAGCAACAAGATTCTATTGAGTCTTTTTGTAACAAGATTAGAGTCGGTAAAAATTCTCAAGTAAGTGATGAATTCATGATTTTTTCTCGTTGTGAAAGTTTAATTTTAGATAAGGGAATGGAAGATGCTTTAAGAAGATGTAAAGCATATTTAAAAGCAGGATCAGATGGAATTATGATTCACTCTAGGAAATCTGATGGACTTGAAATATTAGATTTTTGTAAGCACTATAGATTATTTAGTCAAGGCAAACCTTTAATAGTTGTACCATCATCTTTCGATAAGATTACTGAAGATGAGTTTGAAAAAGCAGGAGTAAATATTGTTATTTATGCAAATCATATGCTCAGAGCAGCTTTCCCAGCCATGTATAAAACAGCAAAATCAATATTAGAAAACAAAAGATCTTACGAGTCAAGAGAGTATTGTATGTCGATAAAAGAAATTCTAGAAATAATACCAGGAACAAAAAATGCTTGAACCAAAATTATTAGTAAATTTCTTAAAACAAAACGAGGTTAATTTTTATACAGGGGTCCCAGATTCTTTATTGAAAGATTTTTGTGCATACATTGAGGATGAATTTCACTCAAATAATCATATAATAGCCGCAAATGAAGGAGCATCTATTGGATTGGCAATTGGTTATTATTTATCCTCCGGAAAGGTTCCTTTAGTTTATTTACAGAATTCAGGTCTTGGAAATACTATAAATCCTTTGCTTTCTTTAGCTAGTCCAGAGGTTTATTCAATTCCTCTTTTATTACTGATAGGTTGGCGAGGTGAGCCAGGGGAAAAAGATGAACCACAACATATTCATCAAGGAAGAATCACTCCGGCTTTATTAAATACAATGAATATTCCTTACATAACAATTGATTCTGATATGAATGCAAATGATATCTTAAGCAGTTTCGGGGAACAAATAAATTTATGCAAATCAACCAACCAACCAGTGTGCGTACTTATTAAAAAAGGCACTTTTGATTCATATAAAAATAAATATAAAAATCATAAAAATATGAAATACAAACTGGAAAGAGAAAAAGCAGTAGAAATTGCTGTTAATCAATGTGAACATAATTCAGTAGTAGTATGCACCACAGGAATTCTTTCTAGAGAACTTTTTGAATTTAGGGCTAAAAATAAATTGGGCCATGGTAGAGACTTTTTGTGTGTTGGAGGAATGGGACATGCTTCTCAAATAGCCACCAGCATTGCAATAAATCAACCAAAAAGATCAGTATATTGTTTCGATGGAGATGGTGCCTTGCTCATGCATATGGGCTCAATGGCTATTACCGGTTCAAAAGATTTACCAAACTTTATCCATATTGTGTTTAATAATGGTTGCCATGAATCTGTTGGCGGTCAGCCCACCGTTGCACAAAAAATCGTATTAAGTAAAGTTGCTTTTTCACTGGGATATAAGTTTTCTAAAACAGTTAAAAATGAATTAGAGTTGATAAATACTCTTAAAGAAGCTAAAGCATTTGGTTCAACCTCTTTTATTGAAGTTCTTGTTCGACCTGGCCACAGAATAAATATAGGTAGACCAACTACTACTCCCATTGAGAATAAATATGCTTTAATGAATACCCTGAAATTTTAAATGTTGCAGAGATCTTTTTTGGGTTTAGGATCTACCACAAAAATTGGTGATCTTCTTGAGAAAAACAACTCGAGAAATATTCTACTTGTCTCAGGAAAGAAATCCTTTTCTTTATCAGGTGCAGAAAAGATTTTTCAGCCTTTAATAGGTCGATTTAAATTTATAAGATTCAATGATTTTGAGGTTAATCCTAAATTCGAAGATGCTATAAAAGGTACTTTAATCGCCCAAGAAAATAATATTGATACAGTTATTTCAATTGGAGGGGGTAGTGTAATTGATATGGCAAAACTTATTCTTTCATTTATAGCTCCAGAGCAGAATTATCATGCAATATTGAGAGGTCAAAATAGACCTATTGATCCACGAATTCCACATTTTTCAATACCTACAACCGCTGGAACAGGAAGTGAATCAACCCATTTTGCCGTTGTGTATCTAGAAAATATTAAGTATTCGATTGCTGCTCCCTTTTTATTGCCAAATTCAATTATTCTTGATGGCCATTTGGTTATAAGTAATTCTCCTTATCAAAGAGCAAATAATGGTCTTGATGCTTTAGCACAAGCTATTGAAAGTCATTGGTCTAATGGTAGTTCTGAGGAAAGCAGGTTATATTCAAGGCAAGCGATACCCATTTTATATAAAAATTTATATAAACTCGTATCCGGTAAAGCAGAGAGAAAAGATTTCCAAGATTTTATTATTGCTGCTAATTTAACAGGAAAAGCAATAAATATATCCAAGACAACATCTCCTCATGCTTATTCTTACGCTTTTACAAGTAAATATGGAATACCGCATGGTCAAGCCATTTGGTTGACTCTTCCCAAAATTTTCGGCATTCATATGAATGCACTTGAAACGGATAAACTCAGTGTAAAAAATTATGAAAAATTTAAATTTTCAATGAATGAGATAATTGAACTTCTTGGGATTTCAAAAATAAATGTGGTAAAAAATTTAGAGAAATTCGTTTTAGATTTAGGTTTAGAGTGTTCTATGGAAAAACTAGGAGCAATAACAAAATTTGATAGAAATCAAGTTGCTAATAATGTAAATATAGAAAGATTGAAAAATAATCCGATTATTTTTTCAAAGTCTAATATAAATCAGATATTTAATTTATAAGTTGATTTGACTTGTTTATCAAATAATAAAATATAATTAAGGCAAGATTATAAAAAAAATCAAATAAATTTAATGATGCTTTATTAAATATAGAAAATAAAATAGATACAAAAAATTTTTAAATAGTTAATCTGGAATGGAATTAAAAAAATTTCATATTTAAAAGTAATTTATAAACGCTTACTTGCAGGTTTGTAATACTTATTGCTTAAATGAAGAGGTTTTAAGGATTTATCGTAACTGTATTTTTACAGCATATTTAATAAATGAAAATAAAGGTCTATAGTTATAAATAAATATAAATTTCCATCGATATATTTTAAATTACTAAGATCATATCTTTTTCTTTGAGACTTTATGTATTCACTTTCAACAAAACAAGTTTTAAAAAATAAATACTTATCCTCTCGAATTCTTTTGAAAAAAACATATAAGTTTATTTTTTCAAGATTTTCTTTTTTGTTTTCTTTTAAAACAAAAGTCAAATTAAAACTTATATCAAGACCACACTATGCATATTGCATTTTCAATGCATGTCAACTAGCTTCCAAATTAGGTTTGAAATCTATAAGTGTTATTGAATTTGGTGTGGCGACTGGCAATGGATTGGTTTGCATAGAAGAAATAGCGAAAGAAATGGAGAGATTATTTGATATAAAAATAGAGATATACGGTTTTGATACAGCTCAAGGCCTTCCAAAGCCTAATGATTACAGAGATCTTCCTTATCATTGGAAGAAAGGTTTTTTTCAAATGGACTATGAAAAACTTAAAATAAAATTACGAAAATCACAACTTATAATTGGAGATTTAAAGGATACTTCTAATACTTTCTTTGAAAAGTATTCTCCAGCACCAGTAGGAGCTATTTTTCATGATCTTGATTTTTATTCATCTACAAAAGTGTCCCTGAACTTATTTAAAGAAAATAATAAATTTTTTCTACCAAGAGTATTTAATTATTTTGATGATATTGTGGGAACAGAAATAGAATTATTTAATGATTATACGGGCGAAAGGTTAGCTATTAATGAATTCAATGAAGAAAATAAAGACATAAAAATCTCTCCCTGTTATAATTTAATATGCCAGAATAATATTTTGTATTGGTATCATCAAATATTTATTACACACATATTTCATCATAATTTATACAATGCATTTATAAGTAAAGAAGATCAACAAATAGTAAGGGACTATATATAAATTATCTTCTTTTATAAATAAAGAATTTTTATTTGGCATTATCAATTAAATAAACAAGATATCCTAACAATATTTATTTACAAAGTACTTTACAAGATAAATAGATTTTAATTTGCCTTTATTTACGAAAGCTTTGAGAGCCAATTATTGGAAAATTTATAAACTTCCTAAATTATATTGATATTATTAAAATCAACAACAAATGTAAAAACAAAAATATTTTAATCATTCGGAATTTTAAATTTCTTAAAGTAAAGCTTATTCAATACTTTATAATTTTGAATTTACTATAAAATTTTAAAAGTTTATTTTAAAAGATTTTTTTCAGCTTCCTTAATTTTAGTTACTAAAAATTCTAAATTTTCTTTAGGTTGTCTGTTATGAGAGCCTAATAATATACCAGATTTCATAATTTCATCACTAACTTCAAAAGAGCCATAGCTATCCCACTCAAATTTTTTAGCTACTGGCTGACGCATTATATTACCGGTAAAAATTGTTCTGGTTTGTATTCCCTCTTTTTCGAGATATATTTGCATATCTCTTCTTTTATCAGATAGTTTATTTTGCATTATAAGTGGGAAAGCTAACCAACCCGTCTTAACATTCTCATAAGTTTTAGGAATAAAAAAGTTGTCTGAATAAATCAAATTATCCCTTAGGAAAGAAAAATTGGATATCCTTTTTTCTATATTTAGGTTTAATTTTTTTAATTGAACTAGTGCAAAAGCTGCCGAAATTTCTGAGGGAAGAAAATTATATGCAATATCGTCAAAGATATATTTATCGTCATAATACATATTGTCTATTTTTGTATTGAATCTTCTTTCATAATCTTCTGAGTGTGAATAAAGTGAGGATCTTCTGCCCCAACCTCTTAATGAAAGAGCATGTTCATAAGCTTCTTTATCATTAAAACAAGTCATCCCACCAAATCCTGCCCCTGTAATAACATGAGATGCATAAAAACTTGTAGTAGATACGTCTGACCAATTAGATAATGCAGTCTTATATGAATAACCGATGGTGTCTGCCGAATCTTCTATTATCTTTAATTTATTTTCTTCAGCAAAATTATTTATTTCTTCCCAATTCGCTACATTCCCAACTAGATTTGGTACACAAATAGCTGAAACGTTATCGAGAGGTATATTTTTTAAAATTTTTGTGTTTATCTGAAGAGTATCTCTGTCTATATCTACAAAGTAAGGTATTAAACCACTCTGAACAATAGGTGAGACTGTGGTAGAAAATGTCAGAGCAGGAGTTATCACTTTGGTCCCTTTTCTAAGCTTTAATGAAAGTATTCCTATTAGATTTGCTGAGGAGCCACTATTGACCATCAATCCATATTTTTTATTAAAACATTGTGCAACTTTTGATTCCAATTCTTTAACCTTAGGACCATCCATCAAAGTTAGACGGCTTTCCTCGAGAACTTTTTTAACTTCTGCAATTTCTTCGTCTGAATAACTTGCTTCTGCATAAAATATTTTCTTATTCATTAAAAAGTTATAGACATGTTTTATATTCTAACTAAATATTAAAAAAACAGATAGAGAAACTACAAAATTATTTAATAAATATTTTTAAATAAGGTCAGTATTGGATATTTTTTTTTATGCTTAAAGAATCAAGCTTACAAGGATCTATACTTTCTTTTTGTGAATATAAATCTAGATTTTGGTGATTCTCCAAAGGAATCTGAAAGCGATCTTAAAATTCAACTTCTATATTAAACTAAATAATTATTAGATACATATACTTAAACATAATAATTCATTTCTCAATTAAGTTAATATTAAACTTATCATAATTAAAAGTTTACTTTATTTTCTTCAAATTTATCTTTATAAGATAATGAAAAAATTTATAATAAACATTAGCAATAGAATTAATAAGATTTTTATATTAACCTTTTTTATGTAAAATTTAATTTAGCTAAATATTTTTAAATGATTTTATTAATTGAAATTTTGTTTTAAAAACAGTTTTTCCTACTCTCAAAATATCATTGGCAAAAACATAATTCTTTCACTATTTCTTCGATGCTAACTTTTTGTTTAAAGCCTAGCATCTCTAATTTTTTATTATTCATCCAGAAATCTTGACTTTGAACATTAGTATGAAAAGCTGGCGCCTTTATAGAGTTTAATGAAGAAGTTGAGTTCAAATATTTGTGAGCCAAATCAATTATTGTTTTAATCATTGTAGGTTTTCCTGAGCTTACATTATAAATCTCATTAACTTCCCCTTTATTGCAAATTAAATTTATTGCTTGGCAAACGTCATCAACATGTAAAAAATCTCTATAGACTAAACCATCGTTATATAGATTGATTGGTTTATTTTCTTTTAGTTGATTAATCATCCAAGTAACAGCATTTTTCCTTTTCGAAGCACCTTTATCTCCTTCCCCTAAAACATTACAGAGCCTTATGATTCTATAATTTACTTTAAAAGTATTACAATATGAAATTAACAAATCCTCTGCACATTTTTTTGTAATTGAATAGAAACCCGTCGGTTTGCAAAAATTGCTTTCATCAACAGGTAATTTTAATTTATTTACTTTTCCATAAACAAACCAAGAACTGATAAAGTTAATAGTTATTTTTTCAGATTTACAGTTTTCAAGGAATTTGCAAAATAACTCTAAATTAACTTTTACATCTTTTGTTATATCATCAAAAACATTATAGTTATCGACTGTTGAAATTAAATATAAAATATTTTCAGATTCAGGTTTCAAATTACTCCTTTTAATTTGTATATTTTCAGGATAAATTCTTAAGAATTTACTTCCTATAAAACCAGTTCCACCAAATACAGATAATTTTTTCATTTATTTAGTACTCCAAAATTTTCAAAAATTTCAAGTAATTCTATACCTCTTTCGTATTTTGAGAATTTTATTCTTTGAAATGGAAAATCATTTAATAATTGATT
>MDTA01222869.1_pt1 | contig 11099 bp, 16 predicted proteins | sample 811151 | NCBI WGS metagenome assembly MDTA01 (sample SAMN05326648, study PRJNA326480) | marine metagenome | isolation source: seawater | place: Indian Ocean: South | collected 2010 | reverse complement strand
CAATTTAGTTGTGTAGCGACCATGGTGAAAATGGTAAACACAACAGACTTAAAATCTGTCGCTTCTAGCTTGTCGGTTCGAGTCCGACTGGTCGCACCAACTAAACTGAAAAAGAAGTCCCACAACCACAACTAGATTTCGCCATAGGGTTTTCAAAAACAAAAGAACTTCCCCATATTTCTTTTTTATAGTCTAGTTTCATACCTGTTAGATACAATTCATTTATTCTATCAATTAATAAAACATCTTTTAGAACTACATCATTTCTAGTTTCTTCATCTTCAAAAGACCATTCATATTCAAAACCGGCACAACCACCCCCTTTAACTTGTAAACGAACAAACTTTTTATTATGTTCTTTAGTTAAATTTTCTAGGTGATTTAGTGCTTCATCTGTTAATTGTATCATCTTAACCAAGTATTATCTCCATTCTCATTCTTATACGGTGGCGTATCTAGGTAATTATCACAATACCAACTTAATGCAATAGCGCCAACACCTATTGCACCTAAAAACCAAAAGAACGGCTCATTGCAAACTAGAAACCATAAGATTTCAAAACCGTTTGCACCGTCAACTATCATCCAATCTAATTCTTCTTGTACATTCATTTATTTTATTACCGTGGCAACTATATGAACTCTATCAATTTCGCTACCGTTAAAAAAGTTATGATACTTTGTATTATCAGTAACATAACCATTGCCATTTGAAGGCATATGAAAGGCGGTGTCTTCTATAACCATAACACAGCCTTTGTTTGTAATTATGGGTATGTGTAGTCGTTTTTCAGGATCCCTATGCCATGATAAACAAGACCTAGGTGGTTTCATTAAGAAACGAACTCTACCTAAATTAAATTTTGACTTAATTAAATTATAGACTTGTTCGACATATGTACCTCTAAATTCAGGACACAACTCTGTATATTTATGTTCCTCAATATAAGGTAGTCGTTGTTCTTCTACATTTGTAGAATCGGGATAAGTCCAGTACAAACCTCTAACATTACCACCTGAAATGGAGTTAGGGTCGCCTGGTATTCGATTGATACAGATAGCGTTAAAATCTATGTTTCGCTTATCGTCTGTTTTAAATCCAAGATGATGTTTGAAATCTAGGTATTCTTTTCCAAGTCTATCAGTATCAACATTAAGTTTAACTTCTTCATAATGTTTCATACATATATTTATTCATTCCCCCTACAGAGAATCCGAGAGTCCGGCGCTTACAACATTTTCGTCAAAACATAAACATTTAATATAACTATAATTAGAATGGTGGCCGACATTTAAAACCAACTAAAGATAGTAATAGGATAATCATTATATTTGTACCATACTTCGCCAGCTACAATTACACTTATTAATAATAGAATAAACAAGAACACATATGTTTTACCCACAAATCACCTCCTGCGAGTTTTTTCTTTCCGGGAAATTTTTGATTATGTTTTTTAAGAACGCACTCCATAGGACCTTGGAGCTTTTCCTGATGATTGACACCAGTATATATAAGTTTTGTAAATTAGACTACTTTATCTTTAATACACCATGAACAAACCATTTAAGAAACCTCTTTAAATATTTAGATACGGTCTTCTTAAAGATAAATCTGATAAGACGAACTACAATAAGAATAGGTGAAGACACCACATCATATACTAATAATAGAATGTCAACAGATAGGTCAATAGCGTTATCTGTATTGGCTATTGAACGACATCTGGACGAGATTTTTTTCCACAAGGAAAAATTTTGTACTTTTTTAATATAACTAATTAAGAATACATCTCCCAATTGCATAATTAGCCTTTCGTATATGTCTAATGGTTGTTATTGCATTTATAGTTTAGCGAATCACTTTAATTTTTAAATGGCGTTTTCTCTGTGGTTTTTCGGTGTTTACTCGTTCAAGTCTATTCTATTAGCCTTAATCTTATAAGTCTGGCCTGTTCTTAAAACGGCCTTTGTTGTATTACTTGTAGTTGTTTCACCAATGGTCTCTGTGAATTTGCCTTTTACATCTAAATTGTAATTGCCACCTACGGTAACATTGTAATCACCACCTGCATTGACATTTACCTTACCATCGCCTTTAGTAACAAGATTTATGTTGCCATTGTCCACCTGTATGTTAATATTGGCGTTTGGCCCCACTTGTATGTCGTAATTATTATCTAAAGTACCACTCTTATTAATGTATAACTTATAACGGCCATCCAAGGTTGTATCTATCTGGCCTTCAATTACCTCTTGCCTTTTACCACCACTTATGATATAATGGTCGCCTTTAACTATATCAACCTTATTACCATCTTTGTCAATCTCGTAAGAGGTGCCGGTTCTGTGCGACTGGAATATTCTTTCATTATCCTTTGTGTCATCATACTCCATAATATGGCCACTCTCTGACTCAAATACATGATTAAACGGATAAACGGCCGCATAAGGTATAGAAGGCTGCGACCATGTGTCCGAATCACTTGCCTCAATCTTTGTGTCCACATGGTCTTCCACCAATACCTCATCAAAGTCGGCCGTTGGTACTGCGACCTTTCTCATTGCTTTACGCAACTCTAGTCCTAGGTGTGGGTTATTTGAATCGTTAACTGCGAGTCTATTGGTGTCCACTTCGTCTTTGTATTTTGGGTAAACCTCATTAGGGTCATAGAAACCTTTTGCTGAATTGGCCAACTCGACCGGCTTGCCAGGCAAGGTGCCTATTACCATCGGTTCTTGGCAACCGAGTCCATCACGAAAATACCCAAACACCCATGTACCCTCGACAATAAATGCCGGTGAATGGCCAAGTCCGGATATACCTGATGAAGTAATAGGGTGGATTACCTGCGACCATGGCAAGTCGGCCGTTGGTAGTAAACTCTTATCATCTGTATGAAAACCTACGCAACGCACTCGTAAACGGCCAAGTTTCTCCGGATCCTGTCTGTCTTCGACTACGCCGTTGAACCAAATAAAACCATTTTTCCCTAAAAAATTATTGTTCATCTCTTAAAATTTTCCGATATTGCTCGCCTTTTAATACGCTTGCCATACGCATTTATTTGCCATTTCTTTTATTTCTACGCAAACCACTTAAATACTTTGGTACATCTGCGTCCTTCTTATCCAGCCATGCTTTTAGTCTGCGTACTGCGTTAATTTTCGCCGTTTGAGTAATACTCCTGATAAACCTCTCTGATAAGGGAATATCTTTCAGGTGACCTAAAATAACCTCTAATTGGCCTCCTTGTTTACTTGGCTGAGGATACTTCTCTTCTAATTCTGAAGTTGTCTTTTTCATTTTATTAGATAACCACTTCTTTACTATATGAGCCCATTGACTACTCTCAAAATAATTCATATACACTAGACGGTCTCCTCTCTTATCATTGGTATTTCATATAATTGGCCTAGTAATTCGTAAGTCATAGTATAGGCAATATATGTATCAAAGCATTTCATATATTTATCTTGGCCGTTATATCTTTCACGGCCTGCCTCTCCGGAGGCGTCGGACTCTCGGATTCTCTTAGCTTCTCTGATATATTCTCTATCCTTCGGCAATTAAGTCTCCTTCGTATATGTCCCCTTTAACTAAATCGTCTTTTCCAACGATTAATGCTTCAGGTTCAGTAGGATATGCTACTCCTACGCTATCCTTGTAGCACCTAATGATGGTTTGTGATGACATTGCAACTGGAGAAACGATATGTTTTACTGACATTACTACATATTTGCCACTTTGATACGGATTTATGTCTGGTGTTTGGCCTCCGTCTGTAGGTTGTACCATATATGATATAAAATCAATTATATCACCAGCGCATATGTGCGTATTACCATGTACCTTTAATGTCAAGTTCATATTTCTTACGGTTGCCATATTATTTACAAGTTTTTGTTTATTGGTAGACGGTGTTGATTCGTAATCATTATGTCTTTTAGATGAAGAGGCAACGGTCATTAATTTGGCCATAGGATGCTCGTACAATGCCTTGCCTGTATCACCATATGGTGTATCAGGTAATAACATACCACCACCTTCGTCTGAATGAAACGATTTAGCAAAGTCTTCTTTGTAATTGTAATCGGTGGTTGTCAAGGTTTTATTAAATGCGTCATGTACAATTATTCTGTTTGCGTACATGCCAACCTGTGTATTTACCAATGTGTCAACTGGTTTTTCAAATCTAAAATCAATTACTTCGGACATGGTTCTTTCGACCTGACCTGCGACCTTTTGTGTTTCATTTTCACCAGGCACATCTCGTAATTGTGCGATTTGTGTTCTAAACTTATATGTTGCCGGTCTTACTTTTGACCCACCCATGGCAAACATTGACTCTAAACTTCTAAAATGAAAACCTTTTGATGTTTCAAAGAAATGATAACCTGACGCATTATACTTTGCTGATGAGGCCTTATCTGCCAACATATTAATGGCCGAATAAGGTCTAATGTTTGGTATTACCACCTTTGTATTTGTTTTTGTCGGCTCTACAAATAATTTCTTTTTACTATTTAAATATATTCTTGACCGAAATATCTGGTCAACTGCGTCCTCTACAGGACCAGAAAATGCTTTACTCACTTTAGTTAATGAGTTATTATACATCTCGGTTGAACAGAAAAATATTTTATATAATTGTTGTTTGCCGGTTTGTGGGTCTAGTTTAACTTTATCTACCTTGTATATCTGCATAGGCTGACCTGAGCCTTCGCTACAATCATAACCCTCAAAACCTGGTGTATTATATTTAAATGCTAGTTTTTCTAAACCTGTGATAGGTAATAAAGACTTGATATCTTGAGCGTCAAATACCGTAACTGAACCGACCATATTATTTGTAAATATATCTTCGGCGATTTCAAAACTGGCAGTTATACCTAAAATATTAATAAATTTAGGTGCGCTCTCTGATTTATCTTGTTGGTAAGATATGATTTCTAAACGGTCAAGATTAAACTGACCTGCTTTATCTAATGTGCTTTTATCTTTAAATGACATATCATATTCTAACTTTTAATTAATTCTCTAAACTCATCAATAAATGCATTTACAAATTGAGTTGGTAGTAATTTAATTTGCCTCTTTTCATCTTGTATTCTTCTTTCATATTGTATATTAGATACAGATACGGCACCTGGATGGTCGCTATTTACTTCTAATTTGTGTGAGTAATCACTAGGACCTTGACTTTCTTTTGGACCACTTGATTGTGTAACCTCATAATGGTGTATGGCGTCAGGATTACCATACTTGTCCGCTACAAATTTTTGAAATGTAAACTCGTCTAATGGCCAATCATAATATCTGTTAAATACATCATTCATCAAACATATAATCCAAAATAAATCTGCATTGCCATATATTTTAAATGCAACTGATTCAGGTGTATCGCCTTCTTGTACATCATATTTGTCATAGTTTGATATTTGATTTACAATTTTACTTCTTACTTTTGCTCTTCGCCAAATATCAACAACTTCTTTTGCCTTGCCATTCTCACCTGTTATGTTATAGTCTATGATTGGAAATTGTTCAAAATATAACATTACATTCCTCCTTCAATATTACCTTTTGTCAAGATAGCGTCTTCAGTAAATGCTAATGTTAATTTTGTGTGTACAGGATGACCGTCTTCTAAAAATGTTGCTTGACCATCTGGCGCATAATCAACTGATACACTTGTACAATACATTTTTTGAAATCTATGTAAATGTTTATTTTCACCACTACCTCTCATATATGTTAAATGAAAATAGTTTGGTATACTGAATATAGAACCTGCACCATCTAAACCAGGTGCTGAATTATATTTAAATATGTGTATGATTTTATCTACGGCATCCGCCTCTTCAGGATTTCTAGGCCAAAAATCAAATGTAAAACTAAATGTTCTCATCTCTGGCGTATTATAAAACATCTCGTTTCTAGGATTGATTGCCTTACCACCTCTTTTCATTGCTAATCTAAATGGGTCACCTAATCCTGCAACACTTGATAATTCACCAACTGCCTTTTTAACTTCTCTTGTAACAGGACCAATTACACCTTCTAAAGCGGCGTTCATTTGTTCCTGTGTACTATCAGCATCCATAAATTTCTTAATACCTGCCTCTATATCACCTGACATACCAGTTTCGTCTTGTTCGTAACTTTGAGAATATGTTGTCTTAATATCTGGTGGCATATACAATGCAATACCAGATGTTGTAATACTATGAGCAGGAGTTTTAGATGTAATCTTACCTGAATTTGATGTAGCTCTACCAGTTCTTGATGTCATTTGTCTTTCTCTGGTACTCATCTTTTCAAAACCACTTTCAAATATCATCCAATGGCCAAGTTCAGTAGAACCTAAATCTAAAGGATATTGTACTTGATTAAATGATAGTGGATTTTTTACCGTTAACTGGTCAGGTGCTTCTGGTATTTCAAAAGGAGATTTCTTTGTTAGTACGGCTGCCATTTTACCAGCATCCATAGCACTAGATTGCTTAAATGGGTTTTCTATGCCTAGGGCGTCTGTAAACCCACCTGCTAAACTACTCAAATTTCCTTTTAAAGCTTTTAATGGCATTTATAAATATCCTTGTTAATGTTGTTAATATTTATATAAGAAATAGGTATGAAATGAGAAAGAGTTACAAAGGTCTTTACAAAGCCACCAATCCCAAAAAATATGTAGGTAATACCAATCAAATAGTATATCGTTCTTTACTAGAAAGGCGATTTATGAGGTATTGCGACCTCAATCCGGATATACTATTTTGGGCAAGTGAAGAATTGCCTGTTAGATATTATAACCCGCTAGACAAGAAATTTCATAGATACTTTCCAGACTTTGTTGTAAAGACGGTGAATAATGATAAGTACATGATTGAAATAAAACCCTCTCGACAAGTAAAAAAGCCCAAAACCCCAAAACGAAAAACAAAGGCATATATGCGAGAATCATTTGAGTATATTAAGAACCAAGCTAAATGGGAAGCTGCTGAGATGTGGTGTCAAGACCATGGTATGAAATTTAAAATCATTACCGAAAAAGACCTCGGTCAATATTAATCAAAAGGATTCCACCAACTATCTGTATTATTTGCAGCCTTATCGTGGTAACCATCTATACCTGTATCCATCTTACTAGCCGCTATTGTTGAGGCATTGTTTTGTTGAGTGTTTGCTGTTTTAGTAGAATTGTCCACAACAACCGTTGTTGTAGCACCTGTGCCACCAGCATTGTTATTAATTGTTTCTGTTTTAAATACCGTTTCAGTAACATTACCTTTTACATCTGTTGTACTTGCTTTAGCAATCTTCTCGGCTGCCTGTTCACCAGATGGCTCTGCCTCAATCTCATTACCTTTTACATAACTTTCAAAAACTCTTTTAAACGCCTCGCCTGGTGATTCACCACCTGGTAATACTGCCTTAGCAGCTGCAATACCACCCATTGCCAAACCTTTCATCATCATACCCATATCAAATAATTTATTTTTCATTCTTTCAAAATTAAATGTGAATATGTTTTTGAAAAAGTTCCACGCTGTCATAACAGGACCATCTTCACCAAAGAAGAAATCTTTTAAACTAAATGGTTCATCTGGATTACCAAAATTAAATATATCTTTTACAAGGTTTACAGCAGTATCAATTGGTAATGATACAATGCCAAATAAGAAATCACCAAGACCGCCTAATGTAGCACCAATACCACTTAATATTCTTTCAATATCTAATGTGAATATACCTGTAACAATATCAACTAAACCACCAACCGTTTCTGAAAAACTTTTTGTGATATCTTCACCAAATTCGGCAATCATTTTACCAACATTCTCTAGGCCAAGATATTCTAAACCTTTACCAATTGCACCTGTAGCCAATCTTACAAAACTACCAATAAATCCATCTATGATACCAACAACTGCACCTCTGATACCATCTGCAAAACTCTTTTCTTTTTCATACTCTTTCATAAAACCTGTATAACCATCAAATATACCAAGAACAAGTGTTATTGGAAAGAATAGTTTACCAATAGTTTTACCTATTGCTTTCAATGGTTCAATCAATTTGGCTAATGCGCCACCTTGTTTAGCACTTGCAAATAAACCACCTGTTCCTGTCAATGCGTCTTTTACAGGTTTAAATGTTGCACTTAAAGTTGCTTTTGCCTCTTTAAAATTATCACCTATTGTTTTGAATATTCTGTTTTCTGTGATAGCAGTTCTAAATGTTCTAAATGAGTCTGCTATACTATCTATGGTTTTTGTGTAGGCAGTTGCTATTGTACCACCTTTACCAAAGAAACCTTTATTTCTTGTTTTTACTGCGTCATCAAATAAATCCATTTGAGTTTGTATCATTTTAGGATTTATTTTTGTTGCCTTCAAGGCAGCTTTCATGTCATCAATAATTTTAGGACCTAAACCAAGTGTTGCAATTGTACCTATACCTTTTGCAAAGTTGGCCATTGCTCTGATTGATTTTAATTGTTGTGGTAATTTGAGTATATCGGTATTCATACCGATTTGATTAGCAAAGTAAGCTAAGGCTGCTATAGCACCTATGCCTTTGACGCCAAGGTCACCTGTCATATCTGCTACACCGATACCTTTTGCCTCGGTGCCATCATCTTTTCTGGCTTCTTTTCTTAACTCTCTGGCTTGGTCTCTTTCTCTGGCAAAAACATCTTTATCAAACTGAAGCATTGACCTCAATGTGTCAAGCATTGTTTGTGTGTTTCGTTCATTCTCTTTTCCAATACTTCTTAAATCTTCTAATAAAGGTATTGATTCAGATGAACCGCCTACACCTGCTGACACAGCTCCAGTTGCACCAGTTAATGCTGACCCAACTGCTAATTGTGCCGATTGTACGGCTGATACTAATGAACCTCTTGTTTTGCCTGTGTTTTCTGACATTTTATTTTATGTACTTCTTCATTGTTAAGTAAATACCATAACATACAAATAGATAAACCGTTGCTACGCCTACATCAACTAAATGTTCTCTCATGTGGTAGATAAATTCAATACCCGCTTGAACATCTCCCATACTACCATCACCTACATTAATAGTTTTATTAAATGTACCACTATTTTCTATTGTCTGTTCCATTTCCATTATTTGTTCTTCTTACTTGAACCTGTATATAAACCAAACCAGGCAGCGCCAGCACCAACAACGATACTGATTAACCCACTTTGCTCCATAGTAGGAGCGGCCAAGTTCATATACCAAATTACACATTTATATAATAGAATGATATATACGGTCAAGAACAATCTTGGAAATATTCTCCAACTATCTACTGCTCTCGCCATATGAATAAGTTTTGCGTAAGGATTTGGTCCCAAATCTTTAACGCTTGTGTCTACCTCTAAATCAACCTTTACTTTCTTACTGATTTCAGGTTTATCAGCAGGTACTACTATTTTTTCTTCAGCCATTATTTACCTCTGTTAGCTCTCTCTCTTGCCTTTTCTTGTTCGTCTTTAATATGCTGAACAAGTAGATTGACATATACTTCCCTCTCCCATGGCAACATATTTCCTAACTCTGTTAGGGAATATTTATGATGTTGCATTAAAGCAAAATTAACCTGGAAATGATTTTCTAGGTTGTCGTGAGAGAGGGCGATACGAAAAAATCGTTTAGCCCGCTCAAAGTAACTTTGCTTTTCACTTTGGTTTTAGGATTCTCTACTTCAACTACATGTGCTAGTCTAGGCATAGTTGTAAAGAATTTTTGTACTTTTGCAAAATGGTCACTTGTCAATGACTCAATAAAAGTATTTAATTCTTCTTTACTATAATCACTAGCCTTATGCACGGTATCACCATCATAAATTTCACTAATTGATTTACTAATGATATCAAACAAATCAGTTGTTTTCATTTTACCTGCGTCCATAGTAGGGTCAAATGAATCTAATGTTGGATATCTCATAACCATTTTAATCTGGTCGTTAATTGGAATCACATTTGTGTGTTCGTCATCAACTTGAACCTCAACCTGATTTAGGTCTAATTCAATATTTGCAAATGTTTCGCCATCATCTGGACATTTAACTTGCAATTTTGCTATCTCACCTACTGATTTAGCACGAATATTTAAAAAAATGTATTCGATATCAAATGTAGGTAAAACATCAACATTGATTGCACCAAATGTACAAGCACTCACAATGTCTTTTAAAGCAGTAGTAACCTGTTTATTTTCACCAGATTCTAATGCCATCAATAATAACTTTTCTTCTTTAACAAGAAACGGCCTGTAGGCAATCTTCTTATCGTGAGAAGGCAAAGTCAATTCATATCTCGCTGTTTCTAATATAGGCAATGCCATAATATTATTCTCCTTAATTTAATTATTATGTAAAAGGTGGAAATACTCTTCCGCCTGTCAACTTACCAATAGGTAAGTTTCTTCTAGTAGTCTGTAGCACATCTCTACCAACTCTTTGTAGTTCTGGTGGAAGACCACTTAAAACTCCACCGAATAAACCAAATTCTTTTGATGGTTTGACCGTAGGCACATCACCTATTGATTTACCTATTTCTGCACCACCTAATTGGTCTAATGTTAAGTTAATCCAAGTTCTAAAATTTAAAGTTATCGGTACTGATACAGCTTGGTCTGTAGCACCATAATCCATATCATATGAACCAATGGTTTGTGGATAAACTTCAAATAATCTTACTGCGTAAGAAATTCTATCTCTTTCTGCATTTCCAGCAAATGCACCTAATTGATAAATGTCCATACTACCAACATAATTGTCATAGTATTTCATATCGTGGCTTACATTATCAATAACTTTCTTTTGCCAATTCTCAAAGAATTGTCTTTGTCTTAAATATTTGTCACCAATAAATGTACATTGAATTTCACCACTAAAACTATATGCGTATGGCATTCTTCTCGCTGGTCCATACAATCTGTTTTCAGCAGTATTAATATCTCTATTTGGCATGGTAACTTTGTTACACATCATACCAACATTTCTGACAGCTAATGTACTTTCTAAATCATTTCTATTACCATCTTCTTTAGCAATTGCGTCTAATGATTGTACTCTAGCAGT
>MDTA01153312.1_pt1 | contig 11099 bp, 6 predicted proteins | sample 811151 | NCBI WGS metagenome assembly MDTA01 (sample SAMN05326648, study PRJNA326480) | marine metagenome | isolation source: seawater | place: Indian Ocean: South | collected 2010 | reverse complement strand
GAAAAGCGAACTGGATACAAGCGAAGTGAGACGCCCGGGGGCGCCTGGACAGAGGGCGTGGGCCCGCTAAAATCAGGCCTGACGGCATGGAGAGCAACACACAATGACGGTCAACGAGCGCCCCGCCGATACCTCCACCCGACGTGACCGTCGAGGATGGTGTCCCTCGACGTTTCGTAGGCTGCCCTCAGGGCGTTTGGGAATGTCGCCTCACGCGTCTTTGATCAGTGCACCCTGGGCGGGCGTCGTGCTGGTGCTCGCCCTGTGCACCCCTGCTTTGGTCTCGGCCAAGGTGGTGGATGCCGAGGAAAGACGGCTCGCCAAGCAAATCAAAGAAGCCGAGCGCGAGGGGTTCCAACGCTGTGAGTTGGACACTTACTTCAACATCTTCACCCCCGATGCGACGTGGACATTTGGGCGGCGAGCAGTCCCCGACGCGCACGATTACACCCTCACCACCGCCGCCCATCGTGGCCAACTCGAAGGCCGCTGGAAGGAAGGGCCTTCGGGGAAGGAACGCGTGTTCTTCCGCTCTTTGGAGGTTTCGCTGACTGGAGAGAGTGGGACTGCAGAGGGGGAGCTCGTCCGTCATTTTTTTGGAGGGTCAGAGCGCCTGGGACGCCTCTATCGCCTGGTTAAGCGCGGCGAGCATTGGCGAATCTCAGCGGTCCGCACCTGGACGCTCCAGACGGCCTTTGGCGCCGACCTGCGGGTCTATGACGATGAGTACCTGCTTAGTCGTGACGAGGCGGCCGAGAAGGCCAAAGAGAATCCGAAACTCCCTTTCGTCGAGCGCATCTCGCGGATGGTCGCCGCCGGCTGGATTGCTACGGCCTATTCCATTGCAGTCGAGGCTCTCGAGCGGAAACCCAAGGACGTCGAGGCTCTTCGCGCGCGTGCGCAACTCGCCTTCAGTCTGGGCAAACTGCGGGATGCACGCCGCACGGCGAAGACGCTTCGGCGCCTCGATCCCACGATCCAACTCGCCCCCGGTCTCTGACGCCATTTCCCCCGCGAGGCTTCCCGTGTAGGATCTAGGTCTTGTGGGGCGCGGCAGCGCGCCCGGGAGAGCACGAGGAGAATCGACATGTCGACGATTAAGGTCACCGAAGAGCACACCCTGGGAGCGGACGAAGCGGCGAAGCGCATCGTGAGCTTTGAGGAGATGATCAAGAAGTATGGGGTCAAGGCCAAGTGGAAGGGACGCCACGCCGACCTCAAGGGAATGGGGGTGTCGGGTTCCATCGACGTGTCCGAAAACGACGCTCAAGTCGTCGTCAAGTTGGGCATGCTGGCCAAGTCCTTCGGGGTCGATCCGGTCAAGCTCGAATCTTCTATCCGTAAACGTCTGAAGGCGGCCTTCGAGGCCTAGCCCGCCCCCGAGCGAACGTGGTCAAAAAGAAGCGCACCAAAAAACGCACGCGGCCCCTCCGTCGGACCGCTTCGGTTCGCAAGAAACCGCTCCTCACCATGGCCATGATGGTCAAGAACGAGGAGGGTTTCTTAGAAGACGCCTTGGCCAGCGCCAAGGGGTTTTGCGACGAGCTGGTCGTGGTGGATACCGGCTCGACGGATCGCAGCGTCGAGATCGCCCGGGACATGGGCGCCAAAGTCAGCTTTTTCGAGTGGTGCGATAGCTTCTCAAAGGCCCGGAACGTCACGCTTCGGCGCTCGACGGGGGAGTGGGTCATCATCTTGGATGCCGACGAGCGGTTCCGCGGCCGCAATCCCGGCGCCATTCGTCAGCACTTGGTGCGGAGCGAACATTGGCCCTATCAGGCTTTGATGCTCAACGTCATCAACACCCGCCTCGACGGGAGCCCCATCTCCAGTTTTTTCAGCGTGCGAGTTTTCCCGAACGACGACCGTCTCGGATATTCGGGGCGAGTCCACAATCGTTTTGGGGCACTCGTCCCTGACGCGCCCAAGATTCAGGCGAGCCGCTATATGGACTTGGAGATCGTACACCTCGGATACGACCCCGAGCTCTACGCGGCGCGCAAGAAGGCGGCGCGCTCGCTGCCACTCATCGAGGCCACCGTGCGCGAGGAGCCGGACAACCATCAGCAACGGTATTACCTGGGCCGAGAGTACTTGCTGCTCGATCGAGTGGAGGACGCGGTGTCCGCCTTGACGTTGGCGTTCGAGGGCATCATCAAAAGCCCTGGCGGGCCACTCGCCGAGACGACAGCGCACCTCATGCAGGCTCTCGGGCGTGCCGAAACCGATCCCGCGCTCGCCCTGAAGTTTGGGGAGCGCGCGTTGCAGGCCCGACCCGATCACCCCGATATTTGGTTTGAGATGGGGCGAGCTCTTCTCCGCGCTCAGGCGCCTCAGCGCGCCGTCGAGTGTCTCCAAAAGAGTCTCGCTTGCCTGCAACAGACGGTGATCGATGGACAGGTACGGCTGCGGCACTACACCTGGGAAGCTTTCGAACTCTTGGGGTCGGCGTATTGGGCGCTCAATCAATACCCTCAATCATATGCCGCATACTCCAAGGCGCTCGAAGGAAAGCCCGAGAACAGCGGCGGCTGGCCTCGCATGCTCAACTCCCTCTGTGGTCTGGCCATTGATTTGGGCGACCATGCGCGACTCCCAGACCTTCTCGAGCGCCTTCTCGCCTATCCAACGGCACCGCTCGGGATGTTCTTCTTCGAAGTGGACCGGGTCGCGCGCAGCAAGGGGGTCGACGCGGCCCGCGAGATGTTGGCTGCCGCGGCAAGTCGGCATCCTAGAGTGTTGCAGGATCCCGAGTTCACCCATCGGCTCAACCGTTTTGGATCGCCATGACTATGCCTGTACGAGTCGTCTTCGTTTGCCTCGGCAACATCTGTCGGTCGCCCCTGGCCGAGGGTGCATTTCGTCACCACGTCGAGCGCGCCGGTCTCAGTCATGCGTTCGACATCGACTCGGCTGGGACGGCGGGCTATCACGCCGGTGAACCACCGGATCCGCGAAGCGTCCAAGAGGCTCATCGCCAAGGGGTCGATATTTCGCGCCAACGCTCGCGGAAGCTGATGGCCACTGACCTCGAGACCTTCGATTATGTGCTGGCCATGGACCGCTCGAATCTTCGGAACATCCAGGCTCTGGCCAAGGGCCCGGCCCGTGCTCAAATCGGCCTCATGCTGGCCGAGGGGGATTCGAGTCGCGCCGAGGTTCCCGATCCCTATTACGGCGGCGAGCAGGGATTTACCGCGGTCTGGCATATGGTAGATGCCGCGACCGCAGCGCTTCTCGAGCGAATTCGCGTCGAGCGGGGCCTTTAGAAACCCATGTGGAGGCCGCCTGGCGCCAAGCGCCGCCCGTTGCCGCCGGTGGAATGGCCGTCCGCCGAAGAGGCTGCTCAGAGCACCCTCTTTTCCCCTGTGCAGGTTGGACCCGTCACCCTCGAACAGCGCACCTGGGTCCCCGCCATGGTGCCCTGGCGCGCCACCGAGAGTGGTGAGGTCACCGACACCCTCGTGGAGTGGTATGCGCGCTTTGCAGCGGGTCGACCCGGCGCGATGGTGGTGGAAGCGACGGGCATTCGGGATATCCCCAGCGGCCCCCTACTCCGCATCGGCCACGATCGCTACATCGATGGTTTGTCCCGTCTAGTCGACGCTGTGCGAGAGGCCAGTGGGGGTCAAACCCGACTCTTCATTCAGTTGATTGATTTTTTGGCGGTCAAACGTCGCCCCCCACCCGAGAAATATTTTCGGCGTTTCCTCCAGCTCGAGGCGGGTCATCGCCGTCGAATGGCGGATCATCTCGGCACCGACGATCCGCTGTCGGCCACCGACGCGCAGCTGGTTGAGCTCCTCTTGGCGGGCGATGACGCCCTCCACGAGGCCGTGCTCACCCTTCGTGAACTCGAAGCCCTTCGCTATGGCTACCGTGACCGCGTCAATGACGTGCACTTGCCCCAGGTCCGCGATCTGCCGACGCGGCTGCCGGGTCTGTTTGCCGAGGCGGCCAAGCGCGCGGAGGCCGCGGGTTTTGATGGCGTCGAACTGCACTACGCCCACGCCTACACCATGGCGAGTTTTCTCTCCCGCACCAATATGCGCACCGATGGATACGGGGGCTCGATCGAGGGTCGCCTTCGATTGCCTTTGGAGGTCTACCAGGCAGTGCGAGCAGCCGTTGGAGATTCATTGGCGGTAGGCTGTCGGTTTCTTGTGGACGAAGTCTTCGATGGGGGCAGTCGGGTCGACGACGCCATCGCGTATGGCGTGGCCTTTGCCCAGGCTGGCATGGACTTCTTGAGTCTCTCCAAGGGCGGCAAATTCGAAGATGCCAAGCAGCCCAAGGTCGGTCGCGCCGTCTACCCCTATACGGGCCCCAGTGGATACGAGTGCATGCCCACGATTTTTGCTGATGCGGTGGGTCCGTTCGGGCGAAACATCGCGGCCATGGCTCGAGTGCGCCGTGCCATCCGTGATGCGGGTCAAGTGACCCCGGTCGTCGTAGCCGGGGGACTCAGCGCGTTTCGGCAGGTGGAGTCCATCCTGACCACGGGCCAGGGCGATATCATTGGCGCCGCCCGACAATCCCTCGCCGACCCCGATTGGTTCGCCAAAATGCGTGCAGGGCGCGGTGCAGAGATCGTGCGCTGCACATACACCAACTACTGCGAAGCCCTCGACAATCAACACAAAGAGGTGACCTGTCGACTCTGGGACAAAGTCCAACTGACGGACCCGTCCGTAAGAAAGAGTCAAGACGGTCGGCGTCGGTTGACGCCCCCTGTCGACGGGGGGATGAGCGCGGCGGACTAGCGCCGTCCGCTAGGGGGCTTGGCAGCGACTGTTCTCGCAGATCTCGTTTCCGTCGCAATTCGCGTCACGCACACATTCCGGACTGGCGAAGAGAACGCATACCCCAAAGGCACAACTCTGGTTCGCGGCGCAGTCGGCGTTTGCATCGCACTGGCGCTGACGGGCCTGGCACACGCCGTCATCGCACCGCAAACCCACGGACAAAGTTCGACAATCTCGGCCGCGCTCGCAGGCGACGGGGGGGACACAGTTACCCGAGATACAGGCCTCGTCTTCACCGCACTCGCCCACGTCGGCGCACCGGCCATTCAAGGCAACGCAACTCTCTGACTCGCAGACCAAGTCACCGACGCAGTCGTTATCCCGCTCACAGAAGTCTTCCCGGGCCTCGCAGCGTCCATCGACACACCGCTCGTCCCGGGCGCATTGGGTGTCACGAACACATTGCGCTTCGACGCACTGACCGTTGTCGCAGATAGAGATCCCCGGACAGTCTGTGTCTCGTTGGCAGTTCTCCTCGACTTCCACGCAGCGACCCAATTGGCATCGGAAGCCCGGTAGGCAGTTTCCATCGTTCTGGCAGAGCGGTACCCGGCATCGGTTGTCCTCGCAGATCAGCCCGTCTTCACACTCAGCGTCGCGCTCGCACTGGGCGGGTCGACAGATACCATCGATGCATACGCCGTTTGCGCAGTTGGCGTCCACGCGGCAACGACTGCCTTGGACGCATTGACCATCGGCGCAGATCTCTCCGTTTTCACAGTCGGCGTCAGCGACACATTCACCGGGTTCACCGACCCCGATTTCGATTTGAGTCGTCCCCTGATCGTCGCCGAAGTTGTCCACGAAAATGTAGTAGACCCCCGGCTGTAGGAGATCGAAGTCGAGGCGCGAATGCAGACCTTCGCCCCCGTCGTCGTTACATCCGATCTCCGTCTGCGCCTGGTCACAACTGGTGCGGACGTGCAAGACAGTGTCACTCGAGACGGAGTTGAAGGTCTCGATGAATACGCGAGACGCATCTCCCAATTGAAGCCGCACGACGGTCTCTCGACCCGCGCCAGCGCAGGTGCCTTCGTAGCTGGCCGGGGTCGCGCGATTGTCCACCTGGAACACGCCTCCCCCCGCTGGAGCGTCGATGACCTCGGCGTTCTCGCACGCGGGCGCTTCCTGGCAGACGCCGTTTCTACAGACCGTCCCGTTGGGACAATCGTTGTCGTCCCGACAACCCGAGAAAACACATTGACCCGTGTTCAAATCACAGCGCTCGTTGGCGTCGCAGTCATTGTCATCGTCGCACTCGTTGGGCTCTCCGACGCAACTGCCATTGACGCATTGCTGTCCCGGGAGGCAATCCGCGTCTCGCTGACAGAGGGGTGGGATGCACTCGCCACTCCGGCACGCGAAACCCGGTAGACATTCGTCGTCGCTGCGACAGCCGTCTTCACAGGTCTGTCGATTCGGATTGCACCACTGCCCCGGCGGGCAATCTCCGTCGCCGCGACAGGGATCCGGTCCATCGATACATTGTCCCCCCGCACACACCTGACCCGGTCCACAGTCGCCGTCGTCGTTGCACCCTGCGAGACAGATCCGGTTGAGGCAGATCTCGCCGTTTGGACACTCATCGTCGCTGAGACATCCAGCCGGTCCGGCGACACAACTTCCGTCGGCGCATCGCTCTCCGTTCGGGCAGTCACCGTCATTTCGACACTCTGGTGGGGCCTCGACGCATTCTCGATCTTGGCAGATCTGTCCCGGCGCACACTCTGCGTCGACTTCACAGCCGTCGTCGCGCACACAGAAACCAAACTCACAGACTCGACCGCGAGGACAATCGTCATCTCGCTCACATTGGGGGGGCGGAACGGGCACACAGGCCCCCAAGACGCAGCTCAAGAAGCCGGGACAGTCGTCATCGCTTTGGCAGCCACCCTCGCGCCGACACTGTCCATCGACGCACTGAAGCTGTGGGATGGGACAATCGTCGTCCTCGAAACAGAAGAGTGGTGGCAAGCATCGACCGGCTGCGCACACGCCGCCGCCATTGCAATCGTCGTCGCTTTGACAGGTGACGGGCTCGCAGACCCCCTCGTCACATCGTTCGTCCGCGCCGCAGTCTTCGTCGCGGAAACAGTCGGGGCGTGGCCGGCACAGATTGATGTCTCGTTCGCAGAACTGGTCGGGCGCGCAGTCCCCATCGTCTTCGCAAAAGTCGATGTTTCGGCACAGATTGCCCAAGCAGCGCTGGTTGCGGTCGCAGTCCCCATCGTTGCGGCACTCCACATCGTCGATACAGGTCCGGTTGAGCGCGTCGCAGACCTGTCCGCCGGGGCAGTCATCGTCTCCCGTGCAGCGGCCCGTTTCGACACAATCACCATCGACGCAACTGAAGAGCGCTGGGCAATCTCCGTTGATTCGGCAGCCGGCGATAGGAATGCAGGTGCCTCCACTACATCGCTCGCCGCGGGGGCAGTCTCCGTCGATCTCGCACTCGGGGGGCTCAGGAAGGCACTGGAACTCGACACAGACGAGCTCACCCGCACAGTCTCGATCTTGACGGCATTCACCCGCGAAGACACATGCGCCCTGACGACACGCTTCGCCCGGTCCACACTCGCGGTCCGCGAAGCACGCGGGTCCGCACACGCCCTCGCGACACCGTCCGCCCGGACAGTCTCGATCGTCATCGCATTCGGCGACGTTCACACACTGTTCATCGATGCACTCTTCCCCATTGGCGCAGGGCGGCAAACCAGGGCCACACTCGGCGAGGGGGATACAGCGAAAATCGATACAGTCGAACCCAGGTTGACACTCGTCGCGGGCTCGGCATTCACCCGTGAACGCGCAGATACCGCCGCGGCACTGTTCGCCTGGGCCACAATCCTGGTCGCGCGCGCACTCGAAGTCGTCTACGCAGCGTCGATCCCGGCAGGCCTCACCCGGTGCACAGTCGGCATCTCCTCGACACTCGACGGGGAGACATTCGCCGAAAACGCATCCCAATCCCTCGGCGCATTGTGCGTCGACCTCGCACGGTTGCGGGACGCAGGCCTGATTGAGGCACACCAGATTAGGGTCGCAATCAGCGTCATTGCTGCACCCGGTGACCACACATCGATCTCCGATGCAGCTCTGTCCCTCGGGGCAATCGGCGTCGAATCGACATTCGGGGACCTGTAGACAGCGCCCTCCCTGGCATCTCAATCCAAAGGGGCAGTCCTCGTCTGTCTGGCACTCGGGGGGCGCCACACAGACATCATTCTCGCAGACTTGGCCCATGGGACAGTCTGCGTCGTTTCGACAGTCGGGGGTTTCTAAACAAAACCCATCGATGCACTGGGTATCCGCGGGGCACCGTTCGTCATTGACGCATTCGGGTCCGAAGAGGCACGCGCCTTCCTCGCAGAGGAATCCGAGTTCACAATCGGCATCTGCTTCGCACTCCACGGGATCCACACACCGACGCTCTTCGCAGAGTTGACCCGGCATGCAGTCGGTATTGACCAGGCATTCCGGCCGGAAGACGCAGACGCCGTCTTCGCAAATATTGTCCTCGGGGCAGTCGGCATCGGCCATGCAGATGCCAGCAGCGACGCAGGCGCCCGCGCGACACACGTCACCCGGTGGACAGTCGTCGTCGCCGCTACAGCCGGCGTCGATGCACTGGCCTTCACGGCACAATCGACCAGGTCCGCATTCCACGTCTTCGCGGCAGCCCGCTACGCGGGTACAGTTGCCATCGCTGCACGTGAAGCCATCGGGACAGTCGGCATCGGCCATACAGGCGGGCGTCGGGACGCAGCGGGAATCCACGCACCCAAATCCCTCTCCGCAACTCTCATCTGCCAAGCACTCTACGCACGTCCCTTCAGGGGCGCAGAGTAAGGGTGGGGGACAGGGTGCCTCATCACCACATTGGGCAGGTACGCATTGGAGTGAAATCGGGTCGCAGAGGGTGTCAGGTGCGCAGGCGTCGTTGTCGCGACAACCCGCCCGACATGCCCCGAGCTCGCAGATCTCGCCGGGTGTGCAGTCCAAGTCCACGGCGCAGCCATTCACCGTGTCGGCGCATACCCCGCCGTCGCAGAGGGTCGGACACCCGTCGCCGGTGCAGTCCACGATGCAGGCGCCGTTAATGCACGTAGCGCCGGCTGGGCAGGGGCTATCGGGTCCGCATTCGCCAGACAGGAGACTCTCTTCGACGCAGACCCCCGCAACGCAGGCGCGCCCGCTGGGGCACAGACCCTCCACACAGTCCGGACCCGGCAGGCATCGGCTATCGACGCAGGCGTGTCCATTCTCACAGTCGATATGGGCCTGGCACTCGAGAGACGTTCGACCGCAGCCCAAGAGCGTAAATGCGATGAGCATGATGTACGCGATTCGCATCAACGTCCCTCCAAGATGACGAAGAGCACTCGATTATTCTTCGCCCGTCCGCGCGCGGTCAGATTGGGCGCCACTGGCTTGTCCCCACCGTATCCCCGTGGCTGCAGGCGATTCGCAGCGACGCCCTTCTTGACCAGGTAGCTCTTGATGGTGCGTGCCCGATCGTTGCTGAGCTTGGTCATTTGGGTCTTGCCGCCGCGATTATCCGTGTGCACTGCAATGCGCAGGCGCTTGAGCGACTTTCGGCGCTTCATGGACCGGGCCAGGGCATCGAGTCGACGCTTGCTCTTGCCGGTCAAAGCGGCGGTGGTGCCCTCGAATTGGATCCCGCCGCGGACCTTCGCCCGGGTGCTGGTGAAACGGATGGAGCCGCCTCCGCCGCCGCCTGTGCCGCTCGCCGCCACGGTCCGTCGTCCTTGCCGACGTCCATCCATTTTGACGCGGACGGTATTGGTCTTGCCGGCCTTGACCTCGGTAGCCATGGCTGCGGGTTCGAAGCCCTTCTTCGTGACCACCAGGGCGTGAGGGCCGGGGGCCAATTGGACTTTGTAGGGCACCCCAGGTTTCGAGATCCCCGCGGCGCTGGCCTTTCCGTCAACGACGACCTTCGCTTCTAGGGCCCGTCCCATCGAATCCATGACGCGCACTTCCAGGTAGGCCGTCTCGCTCACCTTGGGGCCGGGCGCGAGGGCCAATTCGAGGGTACTCAGCTTTCCGAGGGTGGGGACGATTTTACCGGACTTCTCGCTGTATCCCGGGGCTGTCGCGCGCACTCGCAGCGCCTTGCCCGGGGGAAAAGCGTAGCCCGAGAATTGTCCCTTACCGTCGGTCAACTGGGCCGCTTTGCCTTTGTGGCCGGCGTAGACCACCTTCGCTCCAGGGATCGGCTTCTTGGACTTTGCGTCAACCACTTTGCCGGCCACGAACGCCAGTTGGGGTCCAGCTTTGGGAGCCTTGGGCGCTTTGGGTTTCGGCGCAGCCACCTTCTTGACCACGGTGCGGAGTTCCACCACGGGCCGCGGATCCAAGGTGTAGCCCACCCCAAAGATCAACTGCCAAGGGGGGGTGGCCGGCACCCCCGTGTACGGCTCGCTGCTGAAACCGATCCGGGCGGCGAGATCGAGCGCCAAGCTCGGCAACGGAAAGGCGCGCAAGCCGGCGGTGAGGCTATGCGGGATCGACCCAAAGGAGAGTTCGTTGCTGTCGGGGCTGCGGCGGGAGAGTTCCACCAATAGGGGCACTTCGATGCGGTAATCCAAGTAGGGGCTGACGTACGCGTCGAATGGAATTTCCAGTCCGATACCGACGCCGATGCGGTTATAGCGGGCGATCTGGAGTCCAAACTCTTCGGCCAGGGTCGGTTCACCGACCCGGTCATCGAATAGGCTCGCCGTGTTCTCCATGAGGTAAGACACTTCGAAGTGGGTGCGCACGGGCACATCTTGTTTGCGGGTGAAGTCGAAGGTTCCCAAGATCCGCAGGTCGAGGTTCGTGGCCCCCAAATCGAAGCCCGCCCCACCAACGCCGGACGCGAACTTCACCGCGGCGGCCCCCGCGACGGCGATATCGTCCTTGATGAATCCGCCGAATTTGGCGCCCAAGGTGGTATCGCCCTGGGTCTGCAGGAGTTCGTCACGGGTCGTATTCCCGTCCTCGCTTGGCGCGAAAGTGACCGTGTTGCTCGTGGCCCGAATCGAGAGAAAGGCCTCCACCCACTTGTGTGGCGTGTACGCGACCGCGAAGTCACTGCCTACGAAGACATCGTTGGCCCCTGGATTGGGGAAGTCGTCTGCGTCGAAGTAGCCCAATGAAAGGCGGAGCCGCGTGGTGCCTTCAGGACCGGTGTCGGCCGACCAGGTGCGGTCCAAACCCGTTGCTCCCCCTACGCTGGCGGCGCGCTGTCGAACCGGGACCGGGCCCGACCGCGTGGTCGTCGTCCCT
>MDTA01141581.1_pt1 | contig 11099 bp, 8 predicted proteins | sample 811151 | NCBI WGS metagenome assembly MDTA01 (sample SAMN05326648, study PRJNA326480) | marine metagenome | isolation source: seawater | place: Indian Ocean: South | collected 2010 | reverse complement strand
TGTTCCCATCAATCTAGGAAGGATGATCATTATTCCAACTAATGATGCGATTAGGAGAATTGTAGCATAGTCTGTCTCACCAGGAGTTTCGGCCTCTTCCTCCTCTTCTGTCTCGGGGTTATCCGGAGTATGCACATCATCAGTGAATGTTACAGTGAAGTTTCTCTCCCAAAATGTCCCATTGTTGTCAATTATATGTTGGAAAACAAGTGTTCCGGGCAGAAGGCCATTGGAGGGGTCAAGATACACCAATTCAGTAACTTCGCAATTAGAATCGATTCGCTCACCTGTCTCATTTAGTTCGCAAGAAGATGTGAGCCATGCAGTTGCGATATCATCGATACCATCGAAGACCCCGTCTCCGTCCGCATCGATTAGAATCCTATGAGAAGTATTCTCGCGACTGTCTACATTTCGGAAGAAAAGTGAATCAGTAGTGACTAGTATTCCCTCGGGCACTCCATTGGGAGTGACTCCGTCCTGTTTGAGTAGCATCGTGTATTCCTTTGGCTCGTGAGCTGATACTGGAACGGATAGAAGAATCAAGGAGATGCACAATGCTGCTACGATTCCACGCACGCCCCTCCGTAGAGGGGCGATGGCTTCAACATGACCTACGGGCTCGCGAGTATCGTGGAATCCGAACGCATGGCACTAGCGCTCGGCCTAGTGGTCTGTCTGATTGGAGCATCGGCTGCTTTGTTCATGATTTCTGATAGCCCAGGAGAGGGTGCCTCAGATACATACGAGATGATTGACCCTCTGCTGCAAGACGAGGGGCATGATCACAGGAATGCGAGTCAGCACATGATGTATACCGACAACATTCAGCCTGTTTCATTCAATGCCCTCACGGCGCCTGGGAACGCAGAAGTCCAGGTAGCTGACTCTCCAGATGGCAAAACCTACGCATATATTGCGGGATGGAGTGAGATGCATATCGTAGATGTAACAGACCCTTCAAACACTACTGTAACGGGTGTCTATTATGATCCTAATACTCAGGTCCTAGATGTCAAGTATCTTGAGTACAATGGAAAAGAGTATGTGATTGTGCAGAACCAACTAGTCGACCCCGGAGCTGCTGACCCTAATGTTGGAGATTGGGAAGATCCTGCTCAGGTTACGGTAACACTAGTTGATGTAACAGACAAGAGTGATCCTAGTTGGGTCGATTCTTGGTATGATGCTGATCATCCTAGTGGGCCGCACAACCTTTACACGCACATGATTGACAATGAATGGTACATCTTCGTAGCCAATCCAGACTACGAAGCCTGTGATGTTGGGCAGGGAGATGCATGTGGAGGAATCACGATTGCTCATCTGAACTTTGCTGGGTATGGAGACTTGCCTAGAATCGTCAAGTTAGGAGAGGCCGAAGTCAGTTGGGAGTCGACGCTAGGTGGATGGATTTACATCCACGACATGACTGTTCAGACTTGGCCAGGAGAGGATTCGAATGATCCGCGCTTTGGGAGAACCTATGTGTACGGAGCTTACTGGGAAGCAGGGTTGAGAATCTTCGATGTTTCGGATATCCCTCATCCGAATAAGAAACTAGCAGAGTATCTCTGGTACGGCTCTCTTTGCAGAGTCTCGGGTGGCACTCAGGCTGGCTGTAATTGGAGAGCCCCTGAGGTTGGACAGTGGATGGAATTCGAGGATTTCGATGGCGATGGAGAGATAGATTGTGGATGCACGAGCAATGAGAACGGTGGTCGGGCCTCCTACATCCACTATGCCGAGCCAGTCGACGAGATGGTGGATGCTTCCCATCTTGGATATCCTCCAGGCAAGATGCATTTGACAATTATCGCAACCGAGGTTCTAGAGACTACTGTGGGAACAGGCATGTCATATCTTCTTGATACAACTGAGTATGAAGAAGTAAACGGAAATGTCCGTTTCAAGCCGAAGTTAATTCACGGATGGGAGATACCATTTGCAAATGACCATCACATCCCAGGTGGAGAAGAGTGGTTGCTATTCAGCCCGCACAATGTTGACACACAAGTCTTCCAAACCGGATTGCCTGGGCTTCCGGATACGAGTCATGGAGGAGCTTGGGATGCTCGAATTTACCTATCGAGTTACCATGCCGGACTGTGGGTGGTCGATATTGAGACTCTGATGCTCGCTGGATTGTCTGAAGGTAACAAAACGGATACTCACATGGATGCTACAGTAGGCTTCCATTTGCCACACGGAGAAGATGGTGTGCCCCTGGACAGCTCTTACTACGATTTCGGTTGGACTCCATTCCTATGGGCCGCCGAATATCACAAAGGATACACATATCTCTCTTGTATCACTACTGGACTGTATATCGTTCAATTGGACATAGACAAACCATATGGGCCAACGACTTGATTCGCCCAGAGCGCGTAGCGCTCGGGCGACCGGTGCATTGAACAACTGCCCGTTATCGTCGGCGTGCAGGGTGGCAACTTGTTCGGTGGCACGAATGCAAAGATGATGTTGATGGTGGCGCTAATGGCGCTGGCACCTCTTTCTGGGTGTCTGGGGATAATTGGAGACGGAGATTCTGATGATGGAGGTTACAAATGGATAGATCCTGTGACTGAAGTTGAGGATGCCAATCACTCCCATAATGACTTGCTAGCACACAGGCTATCAACTCCAAATGCTAGACTGATTGACTACCACAATCTCAACTGTGATGGAAATGTCAAGCCTCCTGCAGAATTCGATGACACTATGGGCAGGCCGTGCAAAGAGGAATTCAAGAATGTCGGGCCGACACCGGGCGATAATTCGGAGATTGCAATAGAGGGTAACTTCGATGAGGATTGTGAAATCTACGGTGACGGGACTGGTGGTTGCTATGCCTATGTCTCAAGTTACAATCAATTCGAAATCCTCGACATCAGTAGTCCGAATAATATCATCCTCCTCTCAACATATTACGCCGAAGTTGCTAGGATGATTGACATCAAGGTCACACCCGACAACAACTGGGTCTTGGTCAACCATGAGTTGACGAATAGCGAGTTGGATCCGATTCCTAATGACGATGATGCAAACAGCGGGATGAATAGACTAGATGTGATTTATGTTGGAGATAAGACCAGTCCGGTCAAGGTAGCAGAGTGGAATAATCCTCCTGCTGGCTTCCACAATCAGGATTTGCATGTATACTGTGATTGGGATGGAGCAATAGATCCGAGAGAAGAGTGTAGTCTATTCCTATTTGGCGCCGACCCCTACCCTGAGATGGTAGAGGGAAGTTCTGGTACCTTCTACAAGGGAACTCAGGTGTTTTATGTTCCACTGGGACTTGAATCTTGGTTGCCCAATCAGAACCAAGAACAGCAGAATTCTAGTCGAGAGATTTTGCGTTGGGGCGGCTATACTCCTGAGCCTTACACTACTTGTGGCGGATCAATCTTCAACCATGACAATGTATTCTTTATTCACCCCATAACCAAACAGAAGCTTCTGGTTGTTTCCTACTGGGGAGCAGGTTTGAGACTAGTTGATGTCAGCGACCCTCCAACTGTCCCTGATCCATTAGGAATCTCATGGCCCCCCGAAGTCGGGCGATGGCTAGGGTGTCCAACCGATGACTCTGGTTGGTACGGGCCTGACGGAGGAGGTCATGCCGGAATGTCTGCTGAAGAGTGGTTAGATGCAAATCAGGGTAATGACAACATCCACTATGCAGTCCCTCAGGATTATCTTATTTGCTCCGGAGTTAGTGAGATTGACCCCGTGAGCACCTATCCAGAAAAATGTGGAACTGGACCATCCGACTCGACCTATGGAGAGAATTGGAGACATTACACATACATTGCTCCAGAGTATGGTTCCAATGCAAACCACACCGGTTACCTCTGGACCATAGATACCACGGATCCGGCCAAGCCATTCCTCGTATCCAAGTGGAGGCTTCCTGGCGAAGGCGTTCTGGCGAATGGTAGCAGTCACCCACAACATTACATCCCCGGCGGCTACATCTTCAGCCCTCATAACGGTGACACAGGCCACAACGGAAATGTTTACTGGACGCATTATCATGCTGGAAATTGGATGACGGATCACGGCCATATCTGGGATGAATTGGTTTGGGAGAATGGTTATCCTGAGCCCGACCGAGGATTCCAAGCAATCAGTGAATTGGCACCAACCCATACTATTGGCTACTATCTCCCTGCTGGGCCACCATGGCTAGATGACCCAGCCGGAGAATTAGGATATGACATGGCTGACTGCTGGGCTTCTTGCATGATTCCATTTGACTGGGGTCTGCAGTATGACCCTCGTGGATTTGTTTTCATCTCCGAGATGGTAAGTGGCGTCTATGTGGTTCAGTTCGACGAGGACTACGACCCTAGGTACAACTACCCGGCACTATGGCAGGCTGAGGCTAGCGATGACTGAATCTAGACTACTCAGTAGAACTCTGGTTCTATGCATCATTGGTACGCTTGTAATGCCAAATGCATTAGCCCATGGTGCTGACACTTACGCATTCATAATGAGGAATGAAACAGTACAGCCGGGAACTGCACAGGTTGTCCAAAATGATACTCTAGTATTCTACAATACTGCTGATCACAATCGTAGTGTTCTTCTCGATGCAGATGGAGATGGAGTTGAAGAATTCGATTGTATTGCCGGCCCTTTCAACTCGTTGAATTCCACTGACGAGTGTTACCTATGGCTAGATCCGGCAAACTGGAGTGCAGGGAATTATGAAATCAGAATCATATCTAACGGAACCGTATGGAATACAATATCCATAAATGTCCAACTAGACAATCATACGGAAGTCTTGCCTCCCGATGGTTTCGTTTTTGAACCAGAACAACAAGAGTCTCAAAAAGAAGGTTTGGAGCAGTTTTTCCTGAGTGCGGCGATTCTACTTGCGGGGGCTGCTGCTTTCATGCGAATATCTAGGAGCAAGAACGGAGGCGAAGAGGAATGAGTAGAGTTCTCACTCTGTTGGTTGCGGGCTGTCTGTTGATGGCAGGGTGCCTTGGAGAGGATGCGGATATTTTCTACGGAGATGACATAAACCCACCAGTGGCTGTTGAGGACTTCATCTTAGTAGATGAAAATGGAGACTATTTCTCGTTCTCAGAATTGGAGGGTAAGGTGATTGTAGTCGCTTTCCTATTCACTCGATGCCCGGATATCTGTCCTGTGGTCAGTGCAAACATGAATTATGTGTCTCAGGAATTAGGTGATTTGTATGGTACCGAAGTTGCAATGCTGTCAATCACCGTTGATCCTTGGAGAGACAATTCAACGATAATGCACTCCTATGCAGAGCAGCGCGGCCTCGACTGGCCACATCTCACCACAGCATCGGAAGACCTCAGTGACTTCACGGATTTGTCCGATGTGTGGTCAAACTTCGGGGTTGGCCTAGAGACTAATGCATCGGATGTTGATTCTGATAGCGTGGCCGACCTATTCGATTCCTGCCCTGATACTCCAGAAGGAGAGGCAGTCGATGACAGAGGTTGTGGGTTAGAGACACAGCAGTCTGAAGGTGATGTCTCAGTCAAGCATCACCCTCTCACATACTGGGTAGATCATACTACTGGAACGATTATTGTCGACAAGCAGATGCAACAGAGAGTTTGGTGGGGAGATGCGGACTGGATTCCAGAACTCGTTCTAGAGGACATTTACAAATTACTGGAGGAGTGAAATGAACAAGCCGGTAATCGCCATTCTACTCTCAATTACCTTACTTCTTCCTGGTTGCATGGGCGATGAGACTGAGTTAATTGGGACCGAGTTCATTGACCCGCCAGAAGCACCAGATTTCGTCTTATTCGATCAGAATGGAGACTTATTCAGATTCTCTGATCATGAAGGTAAAGTGATTGTTGTAGCCTTCATCTACACTTCATGCCCGGACATATGTCTAATTATCTCTGCAAATATGCACTATGTCAAAGAGAACCTCGGCACATATTCCGAGGATGTAGTCTTTGTTTCTGTGACCATAGACCCGGCCAGAGATACGGTAGAGCACTTATCAGAATGGACTGAACAAATGGGTTACGACTGGTACCACCTGACAGATTCTGCTCGAGCGCTTAGAGATGTTTACAGTGATTGGAATGTGGTTGTGGATAACGAGCATATTGCTGCTAGCGAGCCACCCTCAGAAAGTCTCGTCAGAGTAGCAGTACTGAATCCTGACAACAGCTCAATGGTCATTGATAGCCCTTGCCAAGGGCCCACACTTGCGAACTGTTTCGACAACGGATCAGAACTTATGGGATATGCAATGAGCAGTGTCGAGATGGACTACAACCCGTCTCAGGGCCTAATTGGAGATTGGCAAGAAGATGGTAACTGGACATGGATTCTGCACATATGGGATTCAACTGACGAGAGTTGGATCGATGCTGGAACGGATGACCCTAGTTCCATTAGTGTCGATTCTGAATCGCACATGGCATGGATTGCGAGCAATGCAAATCTGAGCATGGCCCCTCTTGGCGAGGATTGCAATGGACATGGCTGGGTAATGGGCTCGGGCACGAGCGCTCATTGCATGTGTGATGAAGGATACTCTAGGCCCTCTAGTGATTGGCTCTCCTGTGTGCCAGAAGGAAATGCTTCTGACGATGATGGAGAAGTTGATCCTCATGAACAGTCCCTTGGAGAATACGAAGTAGGTCACTCGACGGTGACCTACATCATCGATAAGCAACTGAGAAAGAGGGTTGCTTACTCTGGAATATACTGGGATGCGGACAACTTTCTGCAAGATGTCATCACTCTAAGTGATGAGTAAGTTTTCTGTGCCACTAGGTAGCATATCTCCGAGTCACTAATCAACTAGACCCTCAAGGCTGAGTCATGAGTGATGACAATGGAGTAGGGCGTTCTCTGTTCTTGGCCGGACTAATGGTAGTCAGTGTTATGGTAGGAGTACTATACTTCGATATCGAACAAGAAGGGTTGAATTTAGCGCCTGAAATTGAAGGAGACATTCCGAATTCAATTATCTTCGGAAGTCTAGACTCTCTGCACCTATCCATCACCGACGAAGAGATGGCCGGACTGACCGTGACAGTGACTCTAAATGGAGATGAGATTCAAGATTTGATGGATGCCGAGGGAAATCTCATCATAGACATCTCCGGCCTTGAGGTTGGTAGTCATGCCCTAAAGGTAGTCGCGATAGACAGTCTAGGGCAGGAGTCGAAGTGGACTACCGCATTCACTATCGAGTATCCTGACGAGGGTTACACTGTCATAGTAGTGAGTACTAACGAATTCACTGTTGAGCGTGGAAACGGAACTGTTCTGCCGGGGGTACTAGTACACCAGAACATGGAGACCTGTGAGATGGATTGGTCTGATGGTAACATTGAGCAATTCAGCCTGAGTCTTCCGTTCGACGAGGAAGGTAGGTTCGAGCTCAGTTTCTCTAACATCCAAGAGAACATGACTATCACCATACGCGGTACATGCGGGACATGGATCGATAGTATCGAGACTGAGGTGCTATCGATAATCGTCACAGAACCTGAGCCGGAACCTGAGCCTGAGCCGGTGAGAGGATGTACTGACTCAGAAGCCAACAATTACGACGCTGGAGCAGAAGAGGACGATGGCTCGTGCACATACGATGAGCCGGAGCCCGTAAGCGGTTGCACCGACCCGGCTGCCAACAATTACAACGCTGAGGCAGAAGAGGATGATGGATCATGCACCTATGACGAGGAACCTACGCCAGTGGTTGAGACTGGCTCTGATGAATGGTGGTCTCAGGTTCTCCACTGCGACGATTCAGATACTCCTGCTGTAGATGACTACAACACCACAGGACACGATGGTTGGCTCTGTTCGTTGAGTTTTGAGACCAATGGAACTCATATCCAGATTGAATCCAACGGTATGCCAAACCACGACTTCCATTCTGGCCCTGGATGCTGTGCTAGTCAGCAAGACAATGTATGGGTGATTCCGCTTGAGCCCACCAATCAGACTGAATGCAATCCTATTGAATCTTCAGAAGGATGCACAATGGCGCCTGAAAGAGGAGCTGTTGCTTTCGCGGTTAACGGAGTTGCAATCTATGGTCCCGAGGACGGCCCAGGAGGAGATGCTGTTGCAGGCCAAGAAGGAGCTTATGAGGAAGATAGGCAACATATCTGGATGGGGATTTGTCACGGCCATAGCGGACCTGGTGGCGAGTATCATTATCACGCAGACGGAAATTGCATGCACTGGCACCCCGAGGGTGAGCAGACTTGGATAGACTACAGTTTGGAATCTTCTAGATCTATATCCGAACATTCTCCGATAGTCGGATTCGCCTTCGATGGATATCCAATCTATGGATTCGTTGGATGGGACGAAGAAGGAGAGGTTGCTGAGATGACTTCTTCTTATCGACTCAAGGAGGGCGAGACAGGATATAACGGGATTGATGACTATGAGTATGTAGAAGGGCTCGGTGATCTAGATTCCTGTAACGGGCACTGGGGAACTACTCCTGATTATCCGGATGGTACATATCACTACCATACAACATGGGAAAATGGCGAAGGTGGAATTGGATTTCCATATTTCATCAATTGTTACAGGGGAGTAATGGAGACAGGCAATACTGCCACCGGAGGAGGCGGGGGCGATGATCCCGATTGTTCTGGATACGGAGAAACATGGGGGCCAGGAATAGGTCCACCGCCACCCGGGTGCGGAGGCGGTTCTGGTGGTGGGCAGCAAGCCTCCAGAGAGGCAATAGCGATTCCAAGTCAGAGCAAACCGCCAATTATTGGCTCGGTGATTCTGCTGGTGCTTGCCTTGAGAGGTTTCACAGGATTGGCATCCGGCCAAGCCTCTCCAAGTCTGGCTGGTAGAGTTCCCGAATATCGTCCAACTCAAGGATGAGCATAGCCAGTCTCTCTAGGCCCAGACCCCATGCGCAAACTGGCCATTCTGTACCTAGAGGTTCGGTCACCTCGGGTCTGAAGATTCCCGAACCGCCTAACTCCAGCCATTCTCCTTTCCAGAGTACATCTACTTCGACACTGGGCTCAGTGTATGGGAAGTAGGCTGGTCTGACTCTGACATCGGGGAAACCCATCTTGGAGTAGAATGTCTTCAGTGTAGAAATCAACATCGGCAGGTTGGCCTCGGGCTCGTGGATGATGCCTTCAATCTGGTAGAACTCCGGGAGGTGTGTCCTGTCTATCGACTCTTGGCGGAATACTCTGCCAATTCCAAAAACTCTGCTGGGTTCGTCTGGGTTCTCCGCTATGTGGCGAACTGTGTTTACAGTGGTGTGAGTTCTGAGAAGAGATTTCTTTGACTCTTCCTTGTCAAATTCTAGCCCCCAACCTTTGCTGCCTGTATCGTGGCCGTGTTCGTGAACCTTTCTCCACATGTCCAAATAGCGTTCATCTACATCGACTTGAGGTGGATCGGAAAGGTAGAATGTATCCTGCATAGTCCTTGCAGGATGCGATTGTGGGATGAATAGGGCATCCATGTTCCAGCCGGCAGATTGGATGAAATCTCCCTCGATTTCCGAGAACCCCATCTCTAAGAAAATCGATCTAATCATCTCGATAAGTGCTATCATCGGGTGCGGTCGTCCGCCTGAAGGAGTAGGTGCGGGGGCATTCACATCGAATGGTTTGAATTCGGCATCTCGCCATGCCTCGGTCTGCAGAAGTTCGGGAGTCACTTCGCCAATCATCTCAATATCTTCCAAGACGGAGGTGTCGGCACTCTTGCCTTGTTTTGTCAATGTCAATGTCCTAGAGATTCGGTCCTCTAATACAATCAAGCCTTTGCGGCCAGAGAAGTGTGAGACCATTTCTTGATCGAGTTCGGACACTTCGGCAGGTCTATCGGAAAGAGAATTGATGAATTCGGATCGCTTCTCTATCTCAGAAACTATTACTGATTCATCACCGGCCACTAAAGTACCAGACTCAATTGTTACTCCCAATGCCTTCAGCAAACCCACTCCCGGACCGGCCTCATGGCGCTCAAAGGTCGACGATAGTTCAGACATGGTTCTGTTTTCTACCTCCTGAGAAAGTAGCCAGCTCCAGATTCTCGCTTCTAGAAGTCCTTCCTTCGAAGCTTTCTGCCCCTCATCCCCCAGACTTACATTAGTTCCTCTGTGCTCAGTTATCGAAACAAGACCGGCCTCTTCTAGACTGGTCCCTGAGCCGGCAATATGGACTTGATCATCCCATCCTGTCTGAGTCAACAAATCTTCGAGTGTCCAATCCTTGGATGAATCTGAAAGCATCGCACGCAGCATTCTGCGCTCGTTGTTTCCTATGCCCATAGAACCACTCGCAGACCTCGGAATCAGGCAATCCACTTGATGCTTGCCGATTGGTAAAGAGTGAAAATGAGTTACTCCTCTTCTGATTCCCAGAGCAGAATATTGCACTGACTGCAAGTGTGGCTCTTTGGCTTTCTACCTTCTACCCAATCGACCTTACCGCACCTGCCACAGAGAATCGATGTCCGAATAGGAGGTTCTAGTGTAGTATCGACCCTGAACATCACTCTTCCAGCATCTGGCATCCTAGAGGCGTCTGGCTCCCAATCTGCTACCGAGACAGGGTCTACCTCGATTTCTTCGTCCATGCTTAGGCCAAACAAAAGTAATCCTGCCCCTGCAAGAGCCAATGGGGCTGCAGTTGCTAGTACAAATTCGGAGGTGTTCGAAGTCAGAGCTATCCCTCCGCCTAGAATGAGGCATGCCCAAGCAGCGAGGACTGTGTTGATCTTCCTGCTTCCGGGTCGCATTGCCATGATGTTGCGAGTCCGTTATGGCGCATCAATTTGGCCCAACAGGAGAAGTAAGTGAATGTAGGGTTCAAGAGTCTTAGTCTGTCGTCACAGGTTGCGCCTCAGTAGCTCAGCCTGGTAGAGCATCTGATTTGTAATCAGACGGTCGGGGGTTCGACTCCCTCCTGGGGCTCCATAATTTGCCTGTGAAAGGTCAAAGGCTGATGTTGCACGCGTCCAGCCATGGGAGCGGTAATCGCCGATGGTAAGGCTCTGGCTTCCAGCATAGAGGAGGTGGTCTCTGTAGGAACTGCCGAGCTTGCAGAAACGGGTGTTATCCC
>MDTA01124998.1_pt1 | contig 11099 bp, 9 predicted proteins | sample 811151 | NCBI WGS metagenome assembly MDTA01 (sample SAMN05326648, study PRJNA326480) | marine metagenome | isolation source: seawater | place: Indian Ocean: South | collected 2010 | reverse complement strand
TCGACTTCAGAAAAATCCAGAGCGATGCGGTCATCACCAGATGAAACTAATTCGGAGATATGGCCTTTAAAGGTCCCGGAATTATGTGCATCCAGGCGTTTCTCCAGGAGCTTCACTACGCACGCGCCGTCGTGCTTTATGTCTTCCATCAACATCTAATATTCCTCGAACATTAGTAGAGGGCAAATTACTATGCAGTCCCGCTCAGTTTTCTCGCATAACTGCCAAGATAAATGATGGGTCGTCGTTAAATTCCGTATTTCCCCGCCAGCGCACAAGTTCACTTCGCACGCCCCGAGTCACTTATTCATCGGCACGTGCGGGCGATTACTTAGCGCTTCTTGGAATCGATCATCTTCAATCGCAACGCCGTTCGCATCCTCACATGCTGAGTATGTCACCGGCCGCAAATGTTGATTGGAAGAAACAACCAGTCAAAGCCAAAGTCGTCCAAGGTCGTCAGCGATCAGGGCCAGCGTCGGCGCTCACCTCTGCTCTGGCTACCAGCAGCCGCACAGAACGTGCGGCGACCAGTACCGTTGCTTGCGCATGGGGATAGGGCGAATCCGCAAGGCTGCGTATTGGATTGGGCCTCGTGCAGTGGGTATCGACCAATGTCTGCCAAGACGAACTACACGGAGGCAATTGGAATTCCAGAGGCTCCCAATATGCGTTGACGACCAAGAAACTTCTGAGAGATTCGTCCGCCGCAATACTTTCCATCGCAAGACTGCGCGAGTGTGGCGCCCAGTCCGGCGTACCAAGCTTCACTCCATGCCAATTGATGTGTGGCTGGCGTTCGTCTGCGCGATAAGACGAACGTCGCAGCGGCGCCAGCTCGTGCCGTATCTCGATCAGCTTGCGCACGAATCTCATTAAATCCGCGTTACGTTCCCTGGTCATCCAGTCTATCCAACTGATGGGATTGTCCTGGCACCAGGCGTTATTGTTGCCGCGTTGCGTACGTCCAAATTCATCGCCTGCCAACAGCATCGGCGTCCCGGAAGCCAGCATCATCAAGGTCAGAAAATTGCGCGATTGCTGGCTACGCAGAGCCAATATGTCCGGGTCATTGCTTGGACCTTCAACGCCACAGTTCCAGCTAAGGTTTTCGTGCGCACCGTCGCGGTTGTCTTCGCCATTGTCGAGATTGCATTTGCCGCTATAGGACACGAGGTCGCGCAGCGTGAAGCCGTCATGGCATGTGACGAAGTTGATGCTGTGGTGTGGCAAGCGACCACTCGCCTCGTAGAGCTGTTCGCTACCATTCATTACCTGCGCGAAAGTGTGCACCAGACCTTCTTCGCCACGCAGAAACCGGCGAATTGTGTCGCGGAACGAATCGTTCCATTCCGCAAATCGCGCCCCGCCCGGGAAATGTCCGACCTGATGCAAGCCAGAGGCATCCCATGCCTCGGCGATCAGCTTGCTCGAACTCAAGACCGGGTCGTTGACGATTCGTTCGATCAATGGCGGATTGACGGTAGGGGCTCCGGACTGGTCACGCGTCAGAATGGATGCCAGATCGAAACGAAAGCCGTCCACATGGAACTCGCTCACCCAGTGCCTCAGTGACGAGACGATCAAGTCCGCTACAACTGGATGATTACAGTTAAACGTATTCCCGCAACCGGAGAAGTTCTGATATTGACCAGCCGCATCCTGGTGATAGTACGTATCGTCGCTAAGAGCACGATAAGCGACGTACGGATCGCTGCGTTCGCCTTCACCAGTATGGTTGTAGACCACATCCAGAACCACCTCGATCCCGGCGCGGTGGAGCTCACGCACCATTTGCTTGAACTCACGTGCTGCACCATGCGGCGAGGTATCGTGTGCAAACCCAGCTTTCGGTGCAAAAAACGAGATTGGGTCGTAACCCCACACATTGAGCAGCGGCTCGCCCGTATCGGGGTGCTCGCGCGACTTTGTGTCTTCCTCAAACTCGAAGACTGGCAGTAGCTCAAGTGTCGTGACGCCAAGATTCACCAGGTATGGGATCTTTTTGATGATCCCGGCATATGTGCCTGCATCCGGCATGTCTATTGCGCGGGTAAATCCGCGGACGTGCATTTCGTAAATGACCGTATCTGACCAGGCTACGCGTGGAGCCCGGACGCCTTGCCAGTCAAACATGGTTGTATCCGCGGACAGGCAGCGGCGCGTATGCAGCGGCTGTCCACGACGCGGTCCGAATTTGGAGCGCCCGACAAAACCAGTTGCGTATGGGTCGAGCAACCATTCCGATTCCATGACGGTATCGCCGTCGTGGTGTTGCAACCGGTAGCCGTAGGCGAAGTTGGTATCGATAGCGACGCGAACATGCCAGACGTCACCGGTTCTATTCGTAGCAGGGTCAAGACAAATCTCGTGTACGGGCTCGTACAAGTCACCGCAGAAGAGACCCAGTACGACGCAACTTGCGTGCGGGGCGTATAAGGCGAAATTAAAGCCCTGTGCATGTGCCGACGCACCCAGTGGCGCGGGCGAGCCGACACCCAGGTCAATGTGGTCAGAGGCACTGGCTGATTCCTGCGGCATGGAGCCCACCCGGTCAGCGCGGGCGCGCGAGCACGAAGCGCCGCCCGCGCACCAGAGCTGTTTTGGATTGAGCGAACTTCCCAGATGTCCGATGCGTATCGTTCAACTGCACCGCAACCTGTTTCGAGAACTGACTGCAATCTACATGGTGCGCCAGGAGGCCGCCAACTACTTACGGCTAGCCCGGGTGTTCTTGATTATCGGGATACTCCCAGGCAAGCGGAGCTAATGTCACCTTGCAGTCAACGTATGAGCAACAAACCAACCTCCTCACAGATTGCTGCGTCCACGCCGGACGTTCCGCGATGCGGCCACCAAGTTCTTGGAGGAGAATCTGCATCTTGCCAGCATCGACGACTACGCGATGCACTTGCGGCAGTTAGACCCGTACATCGGCGACCTTGCACTGGAGCAGGTCCACGCTGGGACCCTACGACCGTTCATCACAGCGAGAATGGCGGCCGGAAGGAAGTCGAAGAGCATCAACCTGGCTCTAAGCGTAGTCCGGAGGGTGCTGAACCTCGCTGCGAGGCTCTGGCGCGACGAGCACGGTCTGACCTGGCTCAACACTGCACCGCTCATCCAGATGGTGCCGGTAACCGATGCGCGCAAACCGTATCCACTGTCATGGGATGAACAGCAGAGGTTGTTCGGACAGCTGCCGGGGCATCTGGCCCGTATGTGTCTGTTCAAGGTCAACACCGGTTGCCGCGAACAGGAGGTGTGTCGATTACGCTGGGACTGGGAGGTCCGGGTTCCCGAACTCAAGACCAGCGTGTTCATCATTCCGGGCAACGTGGTGAAGAACAGGGAAGATCGGCTCGTGGTGCTGAATCGGGTCGCCCGTTCGGTGATCGAACAGGTTCGCGGTCAGCACTCGGAACGAGTCTTCAGCTACAAGGACAAGCCCATCGAAAGCATGAACAACAGCGCATGGAAGCGGGCACGAAGAGAGGCTGGATTGCCGCAAGTCCGTATACACGACTTGAAGCACACCTTCGGCCGGCGTCTACGAGCGGCAGGGGTGCCACTTGAAACTCGCCGCGTATTACTGGGGCATCGCAATGGGGACATCACGACACACTACTCGGCGCCCGAAATCGCTGAACTTCTGCATGGAGCCGAGTCCGTGAGCAGGCCGCAGTCCGGCAAAACTCCGGCACTCACGGTGCTGCATGCTGGAGTCGGCGCTCAGACACGTTCTAACTGATTGATAGAAAAGGGATAAATGGCGCGCCCGGAAGGATTCGAACCTCCGCCCCCCTGGTTCGTAGCCTGAATGACCGCGTGGAACGTCTGGAAGTACGTGCACCCGTGTCCGGGATCGTCCAGCACCTCCTGCTGCAGACGAAACGCGGTGTGCTGTCGCCAGGTGGGGTTGTGGCGGAGTTGGTACCGGCATCCGGCGAGCTGGTTGTAGAAACACGTGTCGCGCCCCGCGATATTGGGTTTGTACATCCTGGACAAGCGGTCCGCCTCAAGTTTCAGGCCTATGACTTCTCGCGTTTTGGCGCGATGGACGGCAACCTCAAGTCGCTGAGCGCCACCACTTTCCTGGATGAGACAGGCGTTGCCTACTAAAAGGCCCGCATCGCCATGTCCGACCACAACATGGGCACGTTTGATCGACCTGTGCTGCCCGGCATGACGGTACAGGCCGACATCATTACCGGTAGCAAAACGCTGCTGCAGTATTTGTTGAAGCCGATCCATCGCAACCTGGATTCCGCCTTCGCGGAGCGCTGAGCACCAATTGTGTAGCCGCGCTGCTGGACGGCTGCATATCAGCTGCGTTCCAATACCGCCCCAGTCACGCTCCGACCGCATCGCTTAATTTGAACCTGAACCCCTCGCTCCGTTGGCTCATATCGCTGTTGTTTTGCGGGTTTTTGACCAGTGCACACGCGCAGGATCAGTACGCCCAAAAACTGCTGCAAGGGCTCAAGCTTGACGAAGATATCCGCGCGGCGATCGCAAGCGGCGACGCCAAAGCGCTGTCGCAACAAGGCGCACGCCTGGAACACGGCGAAGGTGTGCCGCGCAGTGCTGACGGTGCTGTGGCGCTGTATTGCATGGCCGCGCGCCAGGGTCACCATGACGCACAGTACGCGCTCGGCTGGATGTATGCGAATGGACGTGGCGTCGGTCGTAACGATGCACTGGCAGCAGCATGGTTTCAGTTGGCCGCTGAAGCCAAGGACCAGCACTCAACCCGTATGTTGCGCCGCCTGGGCGCGACGGCCGGCACGCCGGCGCGATGTCTGCTCGCGGATGGAACCGAGCTTCTGCCGCCACTATTATCGGCTGCCAACCCGTCGCGCCAGCAGGTGGTCTATTGGGTCCACCGACTGGCGCCCTCCGCAGCGATCGACCCCAACCTGGTGTTGTCCGTCATCGAGGTCGAATCAGCCTTCAACGCGCGCGCCAAGTCCCCAAAAACGCGCGCAGTCTGATGCAGCTTCTACCTGTCACTGCCCGCCGCTTCGGTACGCGGAATGACTGGGACCCACTTGAGAACATTCGCGGCGGCATCGCCTAGCTCGAATGGTTGTTGAAAAGGTTCGACGGCAACATGAAATTTGCGTTGGCAGGCTATAACGCGGGTGAAGGCGCCGTACAAAAATATCGCGGCATACCTCCATACAAGGAAACTCAGGCGTACGTGAAATCAGTGTTCCGCATCTGCAAACGCGCACTGCGCGGCAAACATCGATTTATCCGGTCCAAACAACCGCGCGACACCAATCTGGAACGCGACCTCGCGCTGCTCAAAGGCCAACCCGTCAGCAATCGGGTCCTGGCCACTTGTCGCGCTTAGGCATCAGGAGGCACCAGCGTGAGCATGCAAACGGGGGTCATGCGCGGGATCGCCTGGATGGTGCTGGGCATGTCATGCATCGGAATGGTGGACGCCTTGGCCAAGTATCTTGGGGCTCGACTGCCAGGCTTGGAAGTGGCGTGGGGCTATTTTGTCGCGATGCTTATCAACTTGTGTATCTGGGCCAAAGTGCGCGGCATCCCTCAACGCCAACTATGGCACTCCACGCGTCCGTGGCTGCAAAGCGCACGCGCGTTGTGTCTGGTGGGTTCGCTGGCGTGTTTGTTCAGCGCGCTGCGGGTGTTGCCGCTGGCGGAGGCAACGATCATTTCGTTTACCGCCCCGCTGTTTGTCGTAGCGTTAGCGGGACCTATGCTCGGCGAGCCCGTGGGGTGGCGCCGTTGGGCGGCAGTCCTGGCCGGGCTGGTTGGCGCGATGCTGGTCATTCGGCCGGGGACGGGCCTGTTTCAGTGGGCCGCCTTATTGCCGCTCTTTGGCGCGGTCTTCTTCGCATTGTTTTCATTGATCACACGCTTGCTCGGACCGGCAGACCCACCCACAACCACGTTGTTCTACACCACATTTGTTGGTGCTGTTGCATTGACGTTAATGGCTGCCGCTGTCTGGATCACGCCCAACGGCCAGGAACTCGGCTGGTTCTGGTTGAGCGGCGCATTGGGCGTTATCGCACACCTCGCATTGGTCCAGGCCATGCTGCATGCCGATGCCAGTATCGTAGCACCGCTCAACTACGTACGCCTCATCTGGGCCATCAGCATCGGTATCGTCGTGTTTGGCGACTGGCCAACAGCCGGGGAACTCGTCGGCGGTGCCGTGATTGTCGCGTCTGGGCTGTACGTGGTTTTCAGCGCGGCGCGGGCACGGCTATAGCCATTGGAAGCTCAGGCGAACTGTGACGCCTTGATTGGGTGCACTACGCCGTCCAGAACAGTGGCCTGGACCTTAAGTTCGTTCAGCCGTTCAGCACCGATGACGTAGGGGTCCTCGTCGACCACCGTAAAGTCCGCGCGCTTGCCGGCGCGAATGCTTCCGATTTCATCCTCGCGGCCGAGGATGTAGGCAGCGTCTATTGTGATCGCGCGCAGTGCCTCGTCCAACGTCAACCGCTCGGCTGGGCAAACCACGCGGTCTTCACAGTTGATCCGGTTAGCGGCAATCCAAGCGCTGTGTAAAGGCAATGCCGGGGCCATCGTGTAATCCGAATGGAGCGCAGTCCTAATGCCTTCGCGCACACACGAGCCGAGTCTGGACATCGAATCCGCGCGCTCGTGGCCGATACCTTCACGCGCATAAGTTGGGCTCAACTCGTACAAGTAATAGACGTTGGCCGAAACACAAGCGCCCAACGCTGCCAGACGACTGATCTGTTCGGGTTGCGAGAAGCCAAAGTGTTCGATCGTGAAACGGTGGTCAAAACGTGGACGCTCCCATTGCAACTTCTCGAGTAAGTCGGTCACAAACGCAAGACCCAGGTCGCCAGTGACATGGATATGGACTTTGTAACCAGCGTTCCAGAAAGCACGTGCCCGCGCCTCCAACTCCTCGAGCGGCATCATCCACTCGCCGTGATGACCGTCGATATAACCCGGGGCATCCATCTGCGCCAGTTGCGAGAAGAACGCGCCGTCAGCAAATAGTTTCACGTGGTCTGAAAAGCGCAGCTTCTCGGTATTGCGCGCGCGCAGTGCGGTTGCCGCCTCAACAGCTTTATCGACGTCACGCATCTCGTCACCAATACGCAGCGCGTTGGCGATCATCTCAACTCTGAATGGCGTCTCATCATTGTCGAGGACTTCGAGTAGCGCGCCCCATTCCATGTCCAGATCAAAGATGGGAATCGCCATATCCGCGATCGTCGTGTGGCCGCCGAAGTGAACCACTTCGCGCAAACGCCGCAAGCCATCTTTGAAGCGTTCCGAATCGAGGAGATACGGGTTCAGCTTGCGCGTGACGAAGTTTTTGCCACTTTCGAAAAAGCGCCCGTTCTTGACATCAACCTGATGCGCGTTGCTGAGCCTGTTTTCATCAATGTCCAACCAGCGGAAGGCACCATCGTTCAGAGACAGTTCGTGAAACGAACGTTGCCAGCTGATGATAGGGCGCGTTGTCGAGATGCTGTTGAGCTCCGCACGCATGACATGGCCATGCCACAGGTGGTGATAGCCCCAGATGAACAACGGTTCGTCCGGATCCTCCATCGCCTCATGATGCGCGGTAACCGCAGCCATGAATCCTTTGTGTGACGTCACCGGCTTCACGGTACCCCACGGCAGTTGCCATTCCATCGCCGTCACAAATTTCATTGGCAACAGGATTGCCGCCATGGACGGGTGCAGATGCGGGTCTATGAGACCCGGCAGTAAAACCTGATCCGCAAACCGTTCATCGATGGTATGCGGATGCTGATCCAACCACGGGGCCAGGGTTTCTAATGTGCCAACCTCGAGAATCCGACCATCGCGGACGGCCACGGCCGTTGCGCTGGGATTGGACGCATTCATCGTTACGATGCGCCGCGCCGTAAACACCGTGATGCGTGCGTCCTTGACCATTATTTACCCTGCCATTGTGGTGCGCGTTTCGCGACGAAAGCAGCGACCCCCTCATGAAAGTCCGTGCTGCCATATGCGGATTCCACGAGGTCTTGATCCTCGGCGGCCACAGCTTCCAAGAGACGTGCGAGTGTAGCCTTGGTGACGGCCATCGTGACGGGTGCGTGACCCGCAAGGCGTTCAACCAGCTGATCGATGGTTGCATCAAACTCGTCAGCCGAAGTGACAGCTTCAACAAAACCGTTACTGGTGAGTTGTTCCGCTGGAATCATTTCAGCTAACAGCAGCATGCGCTTGACGAGCGGCAGACCCAGGGTTGCCATCAGCGCGCGCAAATTGCCCGCTGACAGGCAGTTACCAAGCGTCCGCGCTATAGGCACGCCAAATCGTGCACCTGCCGTCGCGACGCGGAAGTCGCACACGGTGGCGATCGCCATGCCACCACCAACAGCCCAGCCTTCCACAGCAGCAATCGTGGGGATCGTCAAGTTAGCAACTGCCGCTACGAATTCCCCGATGCGCGCTTCGTAGTCAATACCATCAGTTCCATCGTTGAAGCTCTGGAACTGTTCTATGTCGGTGCCGGCAATAAACGCCTTGCCACCGACACCGCGCAACACGGCGACGCGCACTTCTTCGCGCTGCGTGATTTCTTCGCACGCCTGGGAAAGACCGTCATACATCGCCCACGTCATCGCATTACGTTGTTTGGGCCTGTCAAACCAGATGTTGGCGCGCACACCGTCTACGTCGAAACGCACTGCGCCTTGGTTGGATTGATCGTTCAAGTGAATTACTCGCGATAGTTCAGGACAAGCGGTTGGCTGCCGGGCTTTCATCCATCATGCAGCTGAGATGATAGTTGAGGCGCTCAGACAATTCGAAGCGTGCGTCGCGGTAGCCTGGATCGTCCCAGCGATTGTGCGTCTCGAACGGGTCTTTTTCGAGGTCGTACAACTCGCCCCAGTCTTCGTTCTTGTAATACGTGTAGCGCCAGCGCTCGTTGACAACGGCCCGCACGCGCGCGGCTGTCTCAAACCCCAGACGAGGACCGATGTCGGTGTACTCGATGTATAGATCCTGACGATGATCACCGCCGCTGTTGATCACAGGCAACAGACTCTCACCCTGAAATCCGTTGTAAGGCTCCAGGTCAACACGGTCCAGAATCGTGGCCGGAATGTCGATGGTTGAAGCCATGGCTGCGCTACTACGTGGCGCGCGGTCACGGGGATCAGACCACAGGAACGGAACCCGGGTGATACTGCGGAAGGGTAGCGCCCCTTTGAACAACAGATTGAAGTCGCCCAGGTAGTCGCCGTGGTCTGTGGTGAAACAGACGATGGTGTTATCGGCGTGACCACTCGCTTCGAGTGCAGCCATCACACGTCCAATCGAATCATCGACCAGTGCGATCATGCCAGCAGTGAGCGCCATCGCTTCGCGTATCTGCTGATCGCTCGCGTATACCGACGTAGCGGCCGTGGCGCCAACACCACCGGACTCAAAGTGTTGCTTCATCCATGACAACGGCGGTGGTGGATTCCTGTGTGCCGCAAACGGCAACGCCACCTCAAACTGCTCAGGCGAATACATTCCCCAATAATCGCCCGGAGGCGTAAACGGATGATGCGGGTCCGGAAAAGAGACGAACGCAAAAAACGGCTGATCGTTCCCTTGTCGGTCTGCCAGGTAACGGGCAGTCTGATCCGCGACGTAACGGCTGGAATGAGCCTCTACAGGCATCGGTGTCCGAAACGCCTGCGGGCAGATGTAATCATGTGGCAGCTGATTGACCGGGTCCTGCAGAAACTGCCAATCCGGGACGTGACGCCGCACCCATTGCTGATAGTGTCCGCCGCAATGGTCGCCGTGACCGGTCACCATATCCACGTGTTCGAACCCGTAATATGGCGTCGGAAAGACATAGTCCTCATCCGTGACATAGCGCCCGGGCTCCTCGTGTCCCCAGTCCTCCCCGGATGACCGCCAGGCCTCTTCGATCAACCGTTCTCGCGCGGGTCTTGCGAGAATGGGCGGGCGGTCCAGGAACGGCTGCAAGTGACTCTTTCCGATTGCCGCCGTGTTGTAGCCGGCGGCACGCAATACGTCCACAAAGGTGTTCGCGCGATGCGACAGGCTGCAACCGTTGTAGCGCAAGCCATGCACGCTCGGGTAACGGCCGGTCATCAACGTCGCGCGGTTGGGCATGCAGATAGGTGATGTTGCATGAAAATTGTCGAAGCGCACCCCGCGCGCCGCAATCGCATCAATGTGTGGCGTCTTGATCAGCGGATGGCCATAACAGCCGATCCAGTCAGCACGCTGCTGGTCGGTAATGATGAACAGAAAATTGGGCCGGTCGGCCTTGCGATCGTCCATTGCCAAGTTGCCGGTTCCTTAAATGCTCAAGCCGGGACCGGCTTGCTCTTTGAATTAGACGACGATTTTACGCCACGGGGTATCACCACCCTTTACTTAATCGTGCACGTACTGCGTCGCGATAGGCGACTGTCCGATCAACCACCGCTGTCGCCGAACGCGTAGACCCGTCTTCCTTCACGGACTGCGGCCTGCCGTCGCCGATCACAAAGAGCGCGCACTTGGACTGAAGGCGATGCATGCCGGGCGCCTCGTCGGGCGCGAGTCGCAAATCCCAGGTCTTGATGTGCTCGTTTTCGAGCAATGACTTCGATCCAGCGTCAGTGGTCGCGTTTGCAACAGACATTACGGTCAGCTCCCTGGCGGATTAATCTGGCATGGGTAGGTCCAGCGCCCAATCGCAGAACGCTTTGACGGCGGGCCGTTCAGCATGCGCGGGCGGGTACACAAGATAATACACCTAGTCGGTCGGTAAGGTGGTTTCGAACAAGCGTACGAGACGACCTGAGGCCAGTTCCAAATCGGCGAGCCGCGACCGGGCCAGCGCTACACCTTGTCCGCTTGCAGCCGCTTCCAACATCAGCGACGCGTCGCTCCGGTCCCGGCGCTATCTGGCGCCGGGTGACTGCTCCATGCTCCCCGTCTCTCGCAGCTTGCGTTCACCGCCTCGAACGCGTTCTACTCGGGGCCTCTCGATCCACAATCACGGATTCACGCATGAGCGTCGAAGTCACCGAAGTCATAGTCTCCGAGGAAGCCATTCGCACGCGTGTCGCGGAACTGGC
>MDTA01221541.1_pt1 | contig 11103 bp, 13 predicted proteins | sample 811151 | NCBI WGS metagenome assembly MDTA01 (sample SAMN05326648, study PRJNA326480) | marine metagenome | isolation source: seawater | place: Indian Ocean: South | collected 2010 | reverse complement strand
GGTGAAATTACTTATGGAAAAATACCACCTTATTCCGTTGTTGTACCTGGTTCTTTACCTGATAAAAATAATTCACAAGCTCCCTCGCTATATTGTGCAGTAATAATTAAGCAAGTTGATGAAAAAACAAGATCTAAGACATCTATAAACGACTTGTTAAGAGATTAAAAATGAAAACTTTTAATGAGTTACAATTAGCTAAGGAACTCATAAAGTTTCCATCAATTACTCCTGTCGATGCAGGCGTGATCAAATTTTTAGAGAAAAAACTCAAGAAATTAGGATTTAAAACTAAAATTCTTCAATTTAAAGAAAAAAATTTCAAACCAGTTAAAAATTTATATGCAAGATTTGGAACAAAAAATCCAAATTTTTGTTATGCGGGACATTTAGATGTTGTTCCACCGGGTAATTTAAAAGACTGGACTATAAATCCATTTAAACCATTAATTAAAAAAGGCCATTTAATTGGAAGAGGTGCAAATGATATGAAAAGCTCCATCGCAGCTTTTGTAACTGCAGTTAGCATTTTCTTATCTAAAAATAAAAAATTTACTGGATCAATTAGTTTATTAATTACTGGAGATGAAGAAGGTGATGCAATTAATGGTACAAAAAAAGTTGTAGAATACTTAAAGAAGAAAAAAGAGAAAATAAATTTCTGTTTGGTTGGTGAACCTACAAATCCAAATAAATTGGGTGAGATGATTAAAATTGGTCGTAGGGGTAGTTTAACTGGTAAATTAAAAATATTGGGTTTACAAGGTCATGTAGCATACCCTCATAGGGCTAAAAATCCATCGACTTCAATTGTTAAAATTTTAAAAGAAATTAAAGAAATTAAATTTGATAAGGGTACGAAAGATTTTCAACCAACTAATCTAGAAATAACTAAAATTAATATAAATAACACAGCAGATAATATTATTCCTGCAAAAGCTGAAGCAACTTTTAATATTAGGTTCAATAATAAACATTCATCAAATTCTATAAAAAAGAAACTGGATAAAATTTTTAAGAAGATAACTAGAAAAGACAAATCTAAATATAAAATTGATTATAAAGTTTCTGGTGAAGCTTTTTTAACAAAGCCAAATCATACAACTTATATGATACAAAAAATTATTGAAAAGATTACTAAGATTAAACCAAAGCTTTCTACAACATGTGGAACCTCTGACCTGAGGTTTATAAAAAAAATATCACCAGGTTTAGAATTTGGTTTAGTTGGAAAAACTATGCATAAAATTGATGAAGCTGTATCCATAAAAGATTTAAGAAATTTAACCAAGATTTATCAAAATATATTACAAGATTACTTTAAGTGAAAACTGGCTTAATAACATCTAATACATATCAAAATCATGATACTGGTCCTGGGCATCCAGAGCAAATAGCAAGAGTTTCGGTAATTAATGAAAATTTAAAAAAAATTAGTAGTAAATATATTGTTTGGAAAAAACCATCAATTATTACTGATAATATAATTCAAGATACACATAATACTGAATACTTAGAATTAATAAAAAATTCTTTTCCTACAAAAGGTTTTGCATCACTTGATGGTGATACAATAATTTCACCAGGTAGTAAGAACGCTACTTTTGATGCAGCTGGATCTATTATAGCAGCAATCGACGGTGTCCAAAAAAAAGAGTTCAAAAATGCATTTTGTAATGTAAGACCACCAGGTCATCATTCTAGTCAAAATCAGGCTGCAGGATTTTGTATCCTAAATAACATTGCAATAGGTGCAAAATATTTAATTAATAAATACAGATATAAACGAGTGGCTATTGTGGATTTTGATGTTCATCACGGTAATGGTACACAAGATATTTTTTTTGATAATAAAAATGTTTTATTTATATCTACACATCAATACCCATACTATCCTGGTACAGGATCAGACAAAGAGATAGGTAAATATAGAAACATATACAATATACCATTGCCAGCAGGAACAAATTCAGAGGAATATTTAAATGCTTTTGAATTTGCCTTAAAAAGATTGAAAGAATTTAATCCTGAATTTGTGCTTATAAGTGCTGGATTTGATGGACATACTGATGATCCTTTAGCTCAATTTAAACTCACTACAGAAGATTATTATAAAATTACAAAAAGAATACTAGAGACATCAAGAAAATCATCTAAAGGTAAAGTGGTCTCTATACTTGAAGGTGGTTATGATTTACAAGCACTTCGAAATAGTGCTAAGAGACATGTTGATGCATTATTAGAATTTAATTGATAAAAGTAGATTAAATTATAAATAATTTTTCATGAAATTGTATAAAATTAAAAAATCAAAAATTGATAATAAAGGACGAGGTTTATATGCAACAAAAGATATTAAATCAGGAACTAAAATAATTGACTATATTGGAAAAATTATAACGAACAAAAAAGTAGATAACTCTGATAAATTTGATAATAAAAAACCAATCTATCTAATTACATTAAATGATAAATATACGTTAGATGGTGATTTCCCATGGAATATAGCAGGTTTAATTAATCATTCATGTGATAACAATTGTGATTATGAGGGAAAAGGTCTCAAAATTTGGGTTACTACGATAAAAGATATTAAAAAAGATGAAGAATTAACATGTGATTATGGTTTTGGGTATGACAAAGATTATAAACAATTTCCATGTAAATGTGGGGCGAAGAATTGTTGTGGTTATATTGTAAGAGCCGAGTCTAGATGGCGTATAAATAAAAAATTTTCTATGGCCAATAAAATTAAATTAATAAATAATTCTAACTAAATAAAGCCCTTCAGGTGGGGCAGGTGGAGCACATAAAATTCTTTTCTTTGACTTTATTATGTCCTCAAATTTTTTTAATGACCATTTCTTCTCTCCAAGGTATTTTAAACATCCAACCATTGAACGAACTTGTTGTTGTAAAAAAGATTGAGATCTAAATTCTATTTCTAATTTATTTTTATATAATTTAATTTTTACAACTTTCATTGTTTTTATAGGACTTTTAGCTTTACAACTAGTAGCTCTAAAAGTTGAAAAATCTTTAGTTCCTATCAATTTTTTTGCACCTTTTTTCATACTAATTAAATCAAGTTTTTTTATAACATGCCAGCCTCTATTCTTTTCAAGGATTGGTCTACTTAAACGATTTATAATTATATACTTATAAATTCTTACTTTAGCAGAAAATCTAGCATGAAAATTTTTTGGTCTTTTTCTGATTTTAAGAATTGTTATATTGTCTTTATTTAAAAAATAATTCATTGATTTTAAAAAATTATTTGAATCTTTAATTTGATTTTTACAATCAAAATGTGCAGATTGTTCAATTGCATGTACACCTGCATCAGTTCTACCTGAACCTTGTAATATAATTTTTTCTTTTAAAAATCTTGAAATTTTTTCTTGAATAAGTCCTTGAATAGTTTTTCCTTTTTTTTGAATTTGCCATCCCCTAAAATTTGTCCCTTCATATTCTATTAGTATTTGGTACCTAGACATTTGATATAATTGAGCCTTTTTTAATTCTGGAACCAAGCATAAACTCTCCAATTTTTTGAGGTTTTTTTCCTTGTCTTTGAATTTCAAGTATCTTCACTGATTTATTGTCTTTACAAGCTATTTCAAGTTTGTCTGAAATAACTTCACCAAATTTTCCGACACCATTTCCAATTTCTGCTTTTAAAATTTTATATCTCTCTCCATTAAAATTAAAAAATGCTCCTGGGTTAGGAAATAATCCATTTATTTTACCAATGATAATTTTTGCTTCATCATTCCAATTTATTTGACCTTCATTTTTGTCAATTTTTTTTGCATATGTTGCTTTTGAATGGTCTTGGATAACGAATTTTACTTTATCATCTAATATGTCATCAACATTATCTAAAATTTTTTTAGCTGCCAAAAAAGATAGTTTTTCTGAAATCTCTAAAGCATTATCATTACTGTCTATTTTAATTTTATAGGTATTACATACGGGTCCGCTATCTAATTTTTCTTCTATCTTCATAATACTAATCCCTGTTTCTTTGTCTAAATTCATTATTGATCTTTGTATAGGCGCTGGACCTCTCCATTTAGGGAGTATAGAGCCATGTATATTTATAAAACCTTTATTAGTTAAACCTAAATATTCTTTTGGAATAATTTGACCATAAGCCACAACAATCGCTAAATCTGCATTAATATCCTTAATAAAATTGTATTCATCCTTGTTATTTTTCAAAGTTTCTGGTGACCTAAAATCTAAATTAAGTGTCTCAGAAATTCCTTGAATAGGAGATTTATTGATTTTTTGACCCCTATGAGATTTTTGAGGAGGTTGAGTGTAAACTGTAGTTATTTCATATCCGTTTTGATATAGAGATTTTAGGATTGGTACAGCAAAAATAGGTGTACCCATAAAAATAACTTTTTTTGACATTAATTAAACTACTATCCTAGCAGATTTAGCTTTAGATAATTTTTTAATAATCATAGATTTTTTTAATTTTGATAAATAATCAATAAAGAGTATTCCCTCTAAATGATCCATTTCATGTTGAATACAAGTCGCCAAGAGGCCCTCGGCTTTTAATAACTTTTTTTCGCCGTTATAATCAAGATAATCAACCTCACAATTTTTTGGTCTATCAATTTCAGCAAATTGATTAGGTACAGATAGACATCCCTCTTCATAAGTTGATTTTGATTTATCTTTATTTTTTATTATTGGATTTACGAAATATCTTGGATCTTTTTTATTTTTTTCTTTGCTTATATCCATAACAATAATTCTTTTAGGGACACCGATTTGGATGGCCGCCAAGCCTATACCATTTGCTGCGTACATTGTTTCTAACATGTCATCCATTAATTTTCGTTCCTCATCACCAACTTCTTTAACTGGAAGAGAAATCTGTCTAAGTATTTTATTTGGTTCTGTTAGTATATTTCTGACTGTCATAAATTAATTATCTTAATGTATTTTTTACACTTTTAAAGGGAGAACTTTTAATAAAATTCTATTTCTTATTAAATCAATATTTAATTGATTTAATGTATTTATAATGAAATAGAGTGTGTCATCATCAATTCTTTCCAGATCATCTTGACCTATAATTTCAGCTATTCTTAATAAAACTGCACCCTTTTCATTATTATTAATCATTACTTGGATATCTGATGGTATTTGAGACTCATCAGATTGTAACAAATCATCATATTTTTTTGAAATATCAATCCCATCAAACTTTAATGACTCTAAAAATATTTGATCTTTTTTTGAAAAAAAATATTTTTTATTTTTTTTAATTTTTTTTAGATAATTGTCTATATCCTTTTCAATCTTTGACTTTGAATAATCACCATTGAAATAATTTAAAAGTTTAGATTGATGCAATATATCTTTATTATATTTAATATCTTTTTTTTTTTCCTCCTTGATATTTATATTAGTATAGTAAAAACTTGTTAAATTATCAGGTATTTCAACTGGATTTATTTTCTCTAAAAATTTTTTTAATTCTAGGTCAAAAGCGTTGGTAATATTGTCTTTTTTAAATAAACTCTTAAGTATTTTTAATAACTTCAATTTTTCAACCATTTCTGACTCAAGTAGAATTCTTTGGTAAATTAAAGCTCTAGCTTCAATTCCAGTTAAAGATTTATAGGATATATTAGCATTGAGAAGTTGATTTATATTAAATTGAAATCTTTTGTAAATTTCAAATAACTCTTCTTCAGGATAATTTTTATTATGAGTAGCTTTTTCGAGTGTTAAAATTTTATCTATCTCTGAAATATCAATTTTATCTATTGGGCTCAACAAATTTGAGGATGATAGATATTTCCAAATTATCTTATTTGTATTTTCTTTAGGATCAAAAGTAAAATTTTTATTTGTTTCATGGGCTAAATGAAAATCAAGAATTGAATCTTCAGATATTTTATCATTTGTTACGTCAGTATATCCTAAAAGATAATTAATTTTATCTTCAAAATACTTATCATCAAATCCATTTTCTTTTTTTAAATCATAAATGATTTGTGCTTCATCATTTTTATTTAATCTAATTAAACAATAAATATTAAACTTAGAGAGATAATCATTATTTATTGGATTGTCATTTTTTCTAAATATTTCACATGCTTTATTAATTTCAGCTCTTGATAAGTATTCATCGACTAAATATTTTGTTAATACTGGATGGTAATTAATAATTTGGTTATTTAGTAAGTATTCTTCTATCAATTCTAAATTTGAATTTTTTATTAACCAATCTGACTTAAATTTCAAAAATTCTTTTTCTGAAATATTTTGAGATGGAGAAAAAGCATTTGTTAATAAAGATATTTGCATTATTTCAGTTGCATCTTCAGAGAGGTCTATTTTATTTATTTTAGTAAAAATGTCTTTTAATTGATCACCATCGGAATGAGACCACATATTAATATCCAAGCTATAATCTTCAGGATCATATAGGCCAAATATATTTATTTTCTCTAATTTTAAATTTTCATCCAATTTTATATCGTCGTAAGTATTTGTTGATTGCATATCATAAATACTGTTTGTACTTTCCGGGTTATCACTTTCATTTACATCTAAGACTTTTATTTCATTTGATGAATTTTGATTATTTTTATCCTCAATATTCCAAATATCTATAGCCTTTTCTTCTGCATGAGAAAATATTCCATAAAATAAAAAAAAAATAATTAAAAAATTTTTTTTATTTAATAATTTTGAAATTCTCATTTGGAATAATTTTTTCTATTTTTTTATTTGGGGCTGGGAAATCTATCTTATTAAGTAAAAAAATGACTCCTAGGGTTATAACTAAAACAAAAGCTAATTTAATTACAAAACTAATAATATTTGTTCTCGAACTTGTTTTTTTGATAAATTGCATATAGTTTTAGTTAATTTCAAATTAAGACATATTTGTGTTTTTTCAATAAAGAAACTTATGAAATCGATAAGAAATATTGTTTTTTTAGGCATGATGGGCTCAGGAAAGAGCTCTATAGGCAAATTGGTTTCCAAAAAACTAAAAATCTTTTTTTTTGATATAGATAAGTATATTGAAAAAAATTTAAAAATGGAAATTGCAGAAATATTTAAAAATAAAGGTGAGAATTTTTTTAGAAAATATGAAAAAAAGATAACTTTACAAATATTAAAAAAGAAACATATTATTATTGCGCTTGGTGGAGGAGCATTTTTAAATAAAGATGTAAGACAAGAAATTTTATCTAAACACACCTCTTTTTGGTTAGATTGTGATGAAAAAATTATTATTCAAAGAATAATTAATAACCCAAGAAGACCTTTAGCATACGGTATGTCAGAAGATGAAATAATTAAATTATGTAAAAAAAGATCTAAAATCTATGCAAAAGCCGACTTTAGAATTAATTGTAGCAATTTAACAAAAACACAAATAGTTAATAAGATATTAAATATTTATGAAACCAATAAAATTAAAAATTAAAACTTTAAATCAAAAACATTCTGTTATAATTGGACTAAATTTAATATCTAGACTTTCATTTTATATTAAACAAAATTCAATAAGTTTTGAAAAATGCTTGTTAGTAATAGATAAAAATGTTCCTCAAAAAATGATAACGAAAATAAGAAAGACGTTAAATAAAAAGAAAATTTATTCTCTATCAATTACTGCGAGTGAAAAAAACAAAAATCAAAGCTCTGTAAATCGTATTCTTAGCTTTTTACTAAAAAATAACTTTTCAAGACAAGATTGTTTAATCTCTATTGGTGGAGGCATAACAGGTGACATTGCAGGTTTTTCGGCAAGCTTGTTTAAAAGAGGGATGCAATTTATTAATATTCCTACAACTTTATTGTCCCAAGTTGACTCATCTATAGGGGGCAAAACTGGTATTAATTCACAATATGGAAAGAATCAAATTGGAACTTTCCATCAACCTAAATTGGTAATAAGTGATATTATTTTTTTAAAATCATTACCAAAAAGAGAAATTATTTGTGGATATGGAGAAATTTTAAAACATTCTCTAATTGCCAATAAAAAATTTTACCAATTTCTAAAACTCAACTTTTCAAAAATACTTAATTTAGAATCTCCTTTCATTGAAAAAGCAATATTTGAAAGTTGTAAAATTAAAAAGAAAGTAATTGAGAAAGATGAAAATGAGAGAAATTTAAGAAAAATTTTAAACTTTGGACATACATTTGGTCATGCCTTCGAAGCTACAATAGGTTATAAAAAAAAATTAAATCACGGAGAGGCTGTATTACTAGGAATGTTTACAGCTCTGAGATTTAGTTATGATTACAAAATTTTAAAAAAAAATGAATTTTTTTCAATAATGAATCATTATAGAAACTCAATTCTACCTCATGACTTAAAAAAATATTTTTCGTTAAAACATTTAAATAAAATTATTTTTTATATGCTTAAAGATAAAAAAAATTATTCAAATAAGATAAGTCTAGTTCTATTAAAAAAAATTGGCTTCCCATTAATTAATAAGACTTATAACAAAAATAGATTAAAAGTGTTTTTGAAAAAAGAATTAATCAATTAATAATTGTAAAGAATGAATAAAGCTCTTCATTTCACTATCTAAAATTTTATAAATTTTTTTATTACTCTCAATTTTACTCATATGTTTAAGCTCCTCTGATTTAATTGTTATCTTGAGATGAAATTTATTTTTTTGATTCCCAATATGATTTTTATGAAGAAATGATTTATCCTCAATATTTAATTCCTCAAGCACTATATTTTCTTGTAATTTTTTTTTTACAATTTCAATTAAATCATTAATATTCATATTTATATTTTTATATTATATCATGAAAAACATTTGCGACTGGAATAATTGTAAAAAAATTGGTGAATATAGAGCTCCAATTGAAAAAGATAATAGTAAAAAATTTAGGCTTTTATGTCTTGATCATGTAAAAGAATTTAATAAAAATTGGAATTATTTTACAGGCATGAATGATGAACAAGTAATTAACTTTTTAAAATCTGATATGATATGGCACAAACCAACTCAAAGTTTTAGTTCTTCAGATAATTTTTTTAAAGTTTTATGGAATAATACTCTTAGAGATGAGCTGGATAAAGATAGATTCAATGATAGTTTTGATCATATGCGTCAATTTAAATTTGATCATAAAGATATAAAAGCTTTTAGTATTTTAGGGGTTTCAGTGGGGTTAAAATGGCAAAAAATTCAAGATAAATTCAAAATACTTGTCAAAAAATTTCACCCTGATATGAATTCTGGGAATAAAAAATACGAGGAAAAACTAAAATTAATCACTTTAGCTTATACACAATTAAAAAATACTTACAGGAAAAAAATTGACACCTAATTTAGATATAAAGCCAGATATAAAAGTTTCTCTAAAACAAACTTTTGGAATTGAGTCTGAAATGGAAGTCAGTGCCTTTTCGGAAAAGAGTGAATATGTGCCTGTGATTGATAAAAATTATAAATTTGATAGGGATACTACTTTAGCAATAATTTCTGGCTTCGCATTTAATAAAAGAGTTCTCGTGCAAGGATATCATGGTACGGGAAAATCAACACACATAGAACAAATAGCTGCAAGATTAAACTGGCCTTGCATAAGAGTAAATTTAGATAGTCATATTAGTAGAATTGATTTAATTGGAAAAGACGCAATCGTTCTAAAGGATGGAAAACAAATAACTCAATTTAATGAGGGAATTTTACCTTGGTCAATTCAAAATCCTGTGGCTCTAGTTTTTGACGAATATGATGCAGGAAGACCTGATGTTATGTTTGTAATTCAAAGAGTTTTAGAGTCTGAAGGAAGTTTTACTCTACTCGATAAAAATAAAGTTATTAAACAAAATAACTTTTTTAGATTATTTGCAACTTCTAATACAGTTGGTTTAGGTGATACATCTGGCTTATATCACGGTACTCAACAAATAAACCAAGGTCAGATGGATAGATGGAATATTGTAACAACTCTTAATTATCTTAGTCTTGAAAAAGAAATGGAAATTATATTGGCAAAAAACAAAAATCTCAATAATCAGAAGGGTAAAGAAAAAGTTTCCAATATGATAAAAGTTGCCTCTTTAACCCGTAAAGGTTTTATTGGTGGAGATATTTCAACAGTAATGAGCCCTAGAACTGTTTTACATTGGGCCGAGAATTCTGAAATATTTAAAGATACCGGTTATGCCTTCAGAGTTACTTTTTTAAATAAGTGTGATGATTTAGAAAAAAACATTATTGCTGAATATTATCAAAGATGTTTTGGTGAAGATCTGCCAGAATCGCTTGTAAATATTCAAATCTAAATGAAAGATAAATCATCTAATTTAAAAGAAAAACTCAAACAAGCTCTATCATCAACTGCAAGAGTTATATCAGATGATTTCAAAGTTAAAAAAAACATTGATAAAAATGACAAATCTATAAAGACTGATTTTTTAAATATAGAAAATTTAAATTCAAAATATGATTTTACAAAAGCGAGAGCAGAGTCAGACTCAAAAGCTCTTAAAATAAAATTTTCAAATGATAAGATTTTTAAAAAAAATCAGCCAAAAAACTTATCTTGTAAATCTCTTTATTCAATTGCTGAAAAAATTAGATATGAGTCTTTAGGAATTAAGATGCTTAAAGGTATAGAAAGAAACCTTTTAGAAAACTACAATCAAATCATAAATCTTAAGAGAAAAGATCAATTAAAATCAAAAGATGATGTTTCAGTTACTGAGGCCTTTGAACTATATATGTTAAAAAAATTTCATAATGTAAAATTAAATCCACTAAGTAAAAATATGTTAGATTTTTGGGAAAAAGACTTTAATAAAGCTATCGAAGATCACATTGACTTTCTTAAGCAGAATTTAAATTCTCAAGACATATATTGCTCAAAATTTTCACAAATTTTGCAAAATATAGAAATTTTAAAAAATGATGAAAATGAAAATCTAGAGAAAGAAAACCAGGAGGATGGTCAAAACAATCCCTCAAATGACGACCAAAATAGTGAAAATGATGATAATAGAGATCAAAATAAAGATGAGGAAACTCAAACAAGTTTAGAATCTGAATATGATATCAGTGACTATAAATT
>MDTA01162482.1_pt1 | contig 11103 bp, 9 predicted proteins | sample 811151 | NCBI WGS metagenome assembly MDTA01 (sample SAMN05326648, study PRJNA326480) | marine metagenome | isolation source: seawater | place: Indian Ocean: South | collected 2010 | reverse complement strand
ATGGACCGATTGGGAGGATGGTGAGCAATCAACCTCACTACGTCTGGCAGGGAGAAAAAGCAGTAGAGATGATATAGAACCTCATTCAGGGGGACAATCTTGCAATTATTCTATGCGACCAATGGATAGTCTCTGAATCTCAGTTCGGAAGGAAAGCTCATCGAAAAATGATTTTTTTCTCCTGTGGGTTAATATATTCCGGGACTACATCCTAAATTGCTATGAGTATGAAAACCGGCTTAGAAAGCAGAATAAACAAAGAGAGCCTGGATCTAATTAGAAGTAAGATGAACGAATCGCCAGATTCAGATTTCGATTTGACGGATGTGTCGATCGAAGAATACCGAAGATTCCTGATCCTGAAGATGGAAAGCCCCGGGGTAAAGCTAGCCCCTACCGAAATGATGGACAAGGTATGGCATATGCACATCCTCGACACAAGGAGATATGCAGAGGATTGCAAGACGATGTTCGGGAGATTTCTACACAACAATCCTAGCTACAAATCGATCGATTCGGATGAGAATGATGATGCTCTCACTATGGCATTCGAGAACATGCTGTCATTATATTCCAAGAGGTTCGGACATGATCCATTAGATTCGGAGAGTGGATGCAACACTGATGATGATGGCTCTGCATGCACAGGGGTATCCTGCTGTGATGGTTGAAAACACTCTTCGATGTTATACATTCGAACCTGCTTCAGGTCTACTCAAATGCCAAGGTAGTACTCGTAGAAATCCTCCCAGTCAGCGCCTATCCACTCCATGTATTCGATGAAGGCCCAGCCCTCCCCGTCTGCCCCGACAAGCCGTACGAAATCCTCATCGTTCCCCGGTATCAGCACTGGTACCGTCATGGGCCCATGGTCTTCCACCTCGAATCTATGAGCCTCTTCCGGAACGACGTACTCCCTGCCACAGTTCCAGCATTTCCCTGAGTCTGAAGATAAGGGTCTGAAAACGAAGTAGCTGTCGCATTCAGCATCCAAGCATCTGACTCTGCAAGATAGTAGCGTTAGGAAGTCCTCATCACTGAGGGATTCTCTCCTGTCATCCTCCGAGAACCGCTTCTCGTACAGGAACTTCCTATCGATTGGAATGACCTCCCAAGGCTCATCCCAATGATCTGACATGGGGCAAACACGTGGAGTTCACATAATTAATTCAACCTCAGACAACGAGGTGTCTTTGGATAGTCCAGATTGAAGGGTTCATAAGCAAATGAATCGGTGAGTAAACATGCCTCTTTGCATATTCTGCGAGGACGAAGACCTCCCTGAGGACTGCGAGAAATGCCCGATATGCGACCTACCCCCGTTCTCTGGAATGATGTTCGATCCGAAGACGAAGGAGGAGGCAGACAGGCTAGAGGCCGAGGGGGACTTGATCGGGGCATGGGAGATCCTCTCCGATGAATGGATGTCCCACACGGACATCGACTACTACGACGATGAGATGGCAATACAGATCAGCTCGTGGATCTATGAGTTGTTCGATAGGCATCCCGAGATGACCGAACAGAGGGTCGAGAAGAAGATGATGGAGTTCAGCTCCCATCACTACTGGGGTCAGCACGACGATGCCATAGAGGCGGCCGAGGAAGCGATGAGGATCGCGAGGGAGGGAGATCGGCCCGACTTGGAGTTGGAGGCTTTGGAGAGGCATGGCAGCATCCAGTCGCAACGATACGGAGGTATCCAGAACATGCCCCAGTACGATGACTACTCCAGATACAGGAAGGAGCTGGAGGAGAGAGTCAAGGACCAAGGATGAATGTCATTGTGGCTGTTCCCTATCAACTTCAATTTGGCTACATTATTGAGGAGAGCAGTTCTTCTGCCAGAGATTTAGCCAGCCGAGGGGGGATTGCGTTACCAACCTGGGTGTACTGAGGGACGTCGACTTTCCTCATTTGGCCCCCAGTAGTTCTTTTTCCATGGAAACGAAAGTGGTCTGGGAATGTCTGCAGTCTCGCGCACTCCCTGACTGAAAGGGTCCTGGGCAGTTCTCGATTATAGTGCACGTAGTCATCTGGGATTGAAACGACTGTTATCCTTGGGCACTTGTCGGGTTCCAACACCCTCTGACTCAATTTTTCTGTCTGTAGTTCCGTTCCCCTGAACGTGGAGAGGGCCGTACCTTTCTGCATCTCGGCCATCCTCTTGGAAACCAATGAGGTATGGAAGGGAATTCTAGTATTCCAAGTGAATCCACTCATCCCAGTCCCAGATTCCTTCCTCATCTGCTTCTGGAATTCTGTTCTCGCGGGTCTCAAGTAATTCTCTGGACCGTCAACCTCTCCGGTACCGTACCCTCCTCGGAGATGATAAACATCCAGATCCTCCATGACGTCCCTAGTTGTCAGTTTTGAGTCGATGTCTTTCCTCGACCATGTGGGTTCAGGAATCCTGACCTCTTCGGGCTCGCACCAATCCCTGTGAATGCCGATGCATACGAACCTCTTCCTCAGCTGTGGGATTCCATAGTCATGAGCCTTCAATACAGCGTAGGCCGTCACGAAGCCCATTCTACCAAGGTCTCTGGTGAGGCGTTCCCTCAGCTCCTTGCCATACCTATTTGCAAATCCAGGAACGTTTTCGAAAACGATTGATTTGGGTTGAATCTTCCTTACGACTCTGAGGTATTCTTTGAAGAGCGAGTTTCTAGGATCCTCCGGATCCCCTCTGCCTGCATTAGAGAATCCCTGACACGGTGGACCTCCAGCAACGCAATCTATCTGTAAATCATTCAGCCCTAGTTCCTCTATCTTCTTGTTACTCAGGACTTTGCTGATCGGGCCAACTTTCATCCTTTCCTTATTTTCTCCTAGCAAGTTGCTCGAGTATGTCAGAGCCGGATCCGGGTGCAACTCGTTTGCGCAAGCTGTTTCAAACCCTGCTTGGTGGAAACCCAATGCCAACCCCCCACAGCCCGCGAAAAGATCTACAAGCGTTGCTCTGTCCTCGGCCACTCTAATCCTAAGTGAAACCAGGATTTCAAACCTGGCCTACTTTATTTGGATTGGGGGGGGTTCGGCCCTACTCTTGGGTAGGCCAAGGTAACCCATAGTCATCTGCGATCCTTCTGCAGGTTTCGCATGTAGTCCCGCCGAAATCCTTCCACCACTTTTCTCCCCCAAGTAATTTGAATCCGTTTTTGAGAACTAATCCTTGAAGCCAACCCTCGAAAGCATGGTAGCATTCCAACTTCTTATCTATTGGTTGGGCTATTTTCATTATCTCGGATTGGAGGTTCTTCCTCCAACTATCGTCAAATTTCAGTTGGTCCTCCTTATACGGTCTTGACGTAAGGATCCCCAGTTTATTTCTGTAACCTATTGTGTGATGGTATGCCCGCATGGGGTATCCCTTTTTCGTCCCCCCAACATAGAATGAGTTTTGATCCTTCAATTCCAATATATAGATCTGACAGACTGTGCCCATCGGAGTTTCAACTTCTTCCGGTTTTTCCTGCTTTTGGAGCTCTTCGGGCTCGAGTTCTAGGTTGTGCGATGAGAGTGACTTTTTCTCCCATTCTTCCCTGTCATTCAAAATATCCGCCTTTAATTTGCCCATTCTTTTTTCTCGATCCTTCCTCCTGTTTTCCCTTTCTCTTCTTTCTCTTTCCCTTTCTGCATCTTTGCCCTTCTTAACTAGTATGATTTGAGTGCGTTCGCCGCAATCTGCAAATTCCACCAATATATCGCACCTGAGGAATTTGCGCTCCCAATTTTTCCTCTGTTCATCGTTGATTTGGAATGGGTAGCATCTACTGGAGAGGTTCCTGTCCTCCTTCCATTCTTCCTTGAGACGCTCCAAGGCAGTAATTATCCACTGTGCTGAGTTTGAGAGAGATACTTCGCGGATAGAGTCACAGCAGGAGCCTTTCTTCTTGAGAGGAGATTTTCTCTTTCTCCGAAATCCCCCTCTGGACCCCATGGCCATTCTTCTTCTATTCTGTAAATTAATCTCACCCGTATCGGAAAGATGAAAAAACTGGGGAATCAAGGGATTTTCATGGCTAACCTAGGAAGGGCCCAGTGGATCAGGATAAGCTCGAATGGAGGCTACAGGTTCTACAAGAGCTGTCCCCGGTGCTGCAAGCATTTCGGACATCTTGAATACAAGTTTATTTTCTCCTGGGATGGATCTTCCACTTGGCCCGATGCCAGGGGATCTGATTTTGGGATCACGGAGAAGAGGGTGAGCAAGAACAACCCATTCGGAGCTCAATCTCTTTGCTTACCATGCAGGGGGAATAAGGGATGTACACGCGGTCAAAAGGCAAATGTTCTGGAGACTATGGGGCGTATCGAATACGGGAGATGGAAGGACGGCGACTTCGAAGTTAGCGCTGGGGCGAGGGAATGATCGACCTTATCCCCTTGTCATGATCCTGATATGGGAACTGTTTGATCTTGTACTCCTCCCCTGAATTGTTCGGTAGTTCTTGGTTCCACTTCTTCATTGCCTCGGTGGCTGGGTGGTTTACAGCCCTGAATCCGGTGTATTCCCTGTAAATCTGGGAATCCTGTAGGAGATCCCTCAGGCTTTCCCTTGCTCTGGATAGCTTCGGATCAGCCAAGCTGGTTTGCATACTCGACCAGATAGATTTGGCACCGGAGGTGCTTGGGCTGCCATGCCTGTATATCCACAGTAGGAGTAGGGTGCTGAGCATCGAGGTCCTTGGAGCATTCTCCAAATGATGCCTGAGGTATGCCCCCCATGCCTTTCTCGAGTAATCACGAGAGGAAATCCCCCTTTCGGAAATCCAATCTGGTACGTTTGGCGGCTCGATTGCCTCGTACCACTCACTGAATCCAATTTCTGAGAGGAATACGGTGAAGCTCTTGGCTGCCCTTCTGAACCAGCCACTCTCTGAAAGGTGAACTGGGGAGACACCGTACCACCCGTCAGGAGCCTTTCCGATTTTGTTCCTTCTTGCATCGGGGAAGCCTGTGACTATCTCATGGATTGAGCGAGCCCCCATTTCGCCTGCTTTGTCTATCCCGAAGTCGAAGAACGGAGCTATGTATCCCGCAATGGTTGATAGAGGGAATGACATAGTCCCCAGCCCGTGATCCTCGAAGAGTCCTTTGAATGGATAATGGTTGTTTAGTTCAAGAAGGAATGAGTAGGCATGCACAACTGGCGTATTGACATCTTTGTCATAGCTAGCGTTTGACTTCCTCTTGCCGCTGTTCTTTGACACCCAGCCGTTTGAGCTTAGATCGTCAAACCTTGTAGAGTGGAATAGAGCTAGAAGTTTAGACGGAGTCTTGGACTTGTAGTTGATGTCGTAGAAAAGCTCCGCCTTGGCATCTGTTATCTGATCCTCGTCACCAGACACCCTGTAGTAGATCAGTATGTCGCATTTCTGTGATTGGCTCTCGGTCCAATAATGCGAGAAAAGTCTGTGCTGCCCGTCTATGACCTCGATAGAGTATGGCCTAAAGATATCAGATTCACCCACCTTCTGATACAGCACCTTATCCCGGGGGGAATCCCTTTGGTCGAGGAACTCTGCGTCTGAATACAGAGTCAGAATACCAGGTAGCTGCTTATTCTGGGAAATGCTGTTCGCCATTGAAATCAAGTGCTTTTCATCCAGTGGACGTTGTAGCTTCTCTGAGTTTGCGACGGTTCTAGGAACAGTGCAATTGTGGGCGAGTGTCTTCTTGTCGACTCCGAAGAACGCCTGCACACCGAGAACCGCTCCGTCTTGGAATTTGATGTTCGAACCTCGTGGGGTCTGGTTACTAGAGGGGGTCCATCGCGCATCACTGACGTCGACGGAGTGAATCTTGAATGCCGATTCAGGGCCGAGGGCGCAGCAGGTCATCTCCCACACTATCCTATCCATTGTCTCGAAAAGTCTCTGGCTTGGGGCCCCACTGAGGGCTAGCATCGTCGTGCAAATGTCCACCCACTCTCGATGGGTGATTACCCCGAGATATGCGAGAGTTTCCCCTGATTCGTCAATTATTGCATATCCACCTAGGTGATCTGAGGAGCTTTCAGAAATCTTTGTGTTTGGATAGTGGATCTCCAGTTTCTTCTGGAGCTCCGAGGCCTCTGGGAAGCTTTGCCTATCTTGGTTTCTAGAAGAAATTACCAGTATTATGGGAATCTCTGGAAGGCTGAGGTCGGGGACATCGGGGATACCGCCCCAAGACTTGAAGATCAATTCCCCTGAGGTTCGAAGATTGGCATCCTTCTTCCGAAGTGACATCGCCTTGCCGATTTTGTAGGCATGTAGCAACTTCTCGTTCCTGATCAGGTACTTCGAAAGATCCTTCTGCTTTGTGTACTCCAAACAAAGAAGGGCATTTGTCTTGTCAAGATTCTTACCGGGCTGGCGGAGTACGGACTTCTCTCCGAAGAAAATGCTTGTATCGGGAATAACGGACCCGCTGTAGCTCATTGACTCAGCTTCATTTCCGGAAACTAGAGTGTCGATGCACCCCTTTGGGAGGGTTTGTTGGGATAATGCAGCCGGGGCCGAGCTTGGGGTGAAATAGAGATTCACGAAGTCATGGGAAAGATCCTCGAAGACCTTCCATCTCACCTGACTGTTAGCAATCCGCAGGACGTCCTTCATCTTCAGAGCAGGAGTCTTTGCGCTCAATCTCCCCTACCCCTTTCTATGGGAGGGGGTAATGACCAATAATCCTGTGATCCTTCAGCTATTGCCATTCGAATGGATTAATTTCTAAATAAGTAAGAAACTACTCGTATTTTCTACTGCATCATTAAATGTACTCGGGGCTATCTGGGTAGGCCTCTTCAAGATCTTTGATTAGTTCGTTGGTTCGCTTGAGGATCATCGTTGCAGTCCATCCCGTACCAGCTAATTCATACCGTTCCTTTAGGGCTTGCAACTTTTTCTTTTCAGGGGTTGTATGAGCATGCTTCGCCATTATTTCTATCCTTTCTGGATAAGAATGTGGAAGATTATTGGCATCTTCTCGCGTCATATTCATCAACAGGAACCAGTTTCCTATTAGACCGCTGACAGAATTGTGATCCTCCTTCTCTTTTGTGTTGCCTGACCAAGATGGTGCACCAGTAGGCATTAGCTTAACGGCGATACATCCGATGCCCGACTTAAGCTTTGGACCCGGATCTCTCTTCGAGCCTCGAATCCTGTGTAATAAGGTCCGAATCTTTAGCATTGACCCGGCCGATTTGAAAGGCGTATCAGAAAGATGTTGGAAGCCCACTTGACGATCTGACTCTGAAATAATACGCCTAAATTTCTCCTTTATTTCGTCAATCCATTCTTCTACTGGCTCCAGGTCAACTATTTTCTTCGCCATAAAGGGGAATATATTCTCCAGTTTTGCTCCTTGTTTTGTGTACCAATATCTAACGTAGAACCATTCAATCAGAGTCATGACTCTTTCCACTTCGTCGTCTCCATATTCCTCATTTTCGAATGCTAAAGCCAATGGCGCATACACTCCTGCATGCATACTATTCTTCACATCCCCCCCGATGTAGGACAGGATCCTTCTGTTGGTGAGATATCCTGGATAAATTAGCTTACCTTTCTTCATTTTATCGTGGTTGCAAATCAATTGGAATGCTTTGGCAAATTGCTCTAGCCCATCCATTAGATCAAAGAATTGGTTAGATTTAGTGAACGTGTTTATCTCTTTGTCTAATTGAGACACAACCGAGTTTGTCAGAACGTTTTCCCCTTTTCTTGACTCTAGCCAATATGTCATTACCCTATCCAATTCCTTTTCGCCCATTCTTTTAATTGGGCGAATTTTCTTGTTCAGTTCATTCACTCTGGGCTCTATCTTAGCAGGCATCTTAATGACGTAAGCACGTTGAACTAATAGGCCTCTGAACAGATCGAATGTGTTCAGTGGCTTGGCATTGGGGCCGTTTACCGAAATATACATTTGGAAGGCCATGGAGATGTTTTCAGTTCTCGTGAATGTTATGATGACCCTCTTTGAGAGTGTCTCTACGAATTTCATAAGTTCCTTATTCGGATCTTTTTTGTTTTCCAACTTGGCCTTCTTCATGACCTCATTGTACATATATATTGCAGCGTCTAGGAGGTTCTTCCCTCCGGGAAGCGTCTTACCGTCATCTTTCGGTGGATCTATAGATTTAGGGTCCTTACCTCGGAGTTTTCTTAGATTAGACAGGACTGTCTTGCTTGAGCTCTCCTTTGGAGTTAACACCGGGAATTTCTTGGTTCCTTTAAAATACCAGAAATATTTGTCAATTTCATCGAGAATGAATTCATTGACCTTATCGAATTCATCTCCTTGGGCAAGAGCATCCCTGTGATTCTCGAGATGGGATTTAATGACAGATAGTAGGGCTGTGATTGTAGTCAGCCTTTGCTGGCCATCCATGATCTGAAATTTCGTGGTCCCCGGATTGGAGTAAACTATCTGAGTCCCGAGGAAGTAGTAATCTTCATCGCTCATGGTGTGGAATCTCCATAGGTCTTCTAGGAACACTCTGACCTGATTCTTTTGTGCAGAGGCGGAGGAAAGCCACTCATAGTCCCTCTGAATAGTTGGAATTATGAAACTGCCTTTATCGAAAATATCTTCCATAGCCATTGTGGCGCTTTCTGTCCCCTCAATTGCAACCATGATTCCCTTCTCCTAGGCCCACTCCCCTAGCAGATCCTCGACTAGAATATTTGGAACGAACCTAATTATTGTTGTGCCGCCATCGGAATATATGGCCACTGCTGAGGTTTTGTATTCTCTTCCGTTCAAACTGACCTCATTGCCAGATCTTTCTATGTAGTCATCGACAACGAGTTTGTGGCCCTTCCAAGATAGGATTCTAATTTTCCCTGTTATTTCTCCCAATTCCGTGGAGTCATCGCCCTCTCCATCATCTCGAATCATGATGAAACGATCGGGCTTAGGTACGTTTTCCCAATCGGGATCCTCGGGATTGGGCTCCTCGGCTATCGGATCATCCTCCTCGCGGAGGAGTCTGAGTCTTTCCTTGGTTAGCCATAGCGGCTTAGCGAGGGGCACGCAGTTTCGTAAGGGAGGGATCCTTTATGCATTTTGAACAGGGAACTGGGGGTTGCCTAGAGGGTTCCTTCCCTTTTTGCCGGAGAGCTCTTGCTTCCTTCAGCCAATGGTCGTACAGCTGTATGCAGTCTTTTGTTTCGCTCAGTGTGGCCCCAATGGCAGGTGCAAATGACTTCCTGATGCACCTGCCATCTCTAACCCTGGCCATAAACGACTCTAATTCCTTATTTCCCTCGAGATGACGGGTTTTTAGGGAGTCGTGTCCCTTCTCGATTGCCGAGATAGCGGCCTTCCAGCTTGTCATAGGTTTCTCGAACCGAATTAATGCGACGCGCTTCTGTGGATCGGAAGTTACCTTACCTTTTGTGGAATCGACCGACTTTAGCACTTCCATTACGCGTTTGTGACCCCCTTGCTCGAGAGCATCGATGATGCTGACCCTCTCCCCTGTTCTCCTATCTTCCATCAGGTAGTAAGGGTAGAAGCCCAATAGCCTGACAGCCCTGCCCTGGGGTACGTTTCTCTGAAGGCAGGCTAGTGCCCAGGTTCTGAAGCCAACGTTCTTCGAATATGATTCTCTCTTGCTTTGATTGAGCCTCCTTTCGGCATCTGTCCAGTTCTCTTTGTGGTCCAGGCCACTATCCAAGGTCTGCCAGTCTTCTTTCGAGAGGTCTATATCCTCATCTCGATCCTCCTCTTCTGCGTCTCCAATTATCCTATCCAGAAAGAATTCCACGGTCTTCTCGGGTTCTTTCCAGGAATTCGTATATGCGTTTTCAAGAACAGGCGCAACCAGATACCCTCTATCCTCCAAGGCCTCTGACTTCTCGGACATCATCATGTCCCAAACCCTCTCCGCTGTGAGCTCCATTCCTATGCTCGGTGTCCAAGGTATTGACTTACCCACCTTTTTCAAGTCAGGCAAGACAGCGATGCATGCTCCGTTTCGCGGAGGTTGGAGGGGCATTTTTCCATCCCAGTTACTCCCTCTTGCGGCTCTTCCAAATCCCTGATAGAGTCCCTTTAGGGTCCAAGGAAGTCCGAGGTATCCAATTAGCCAAACGTCTGGCTTGTTTATGCCCATCCCGAAGGCGCTTGTCGCAACCATCACATTGCATTCGTTGTGCTTGAAGCTCATTCGAGTGGGATCCTTCTTGGTGGCTGACATCCCCCCTACGAATGTCCTAACCACGAGATCTGTTGAGCTCCTGATCGCAGAGGCTATTCTCTCTTCGACGACCCCCTCTTTTTTCGCGGAGTAGATTATAAACGGGGACCTGCCATTGTCTTGAGCGTCGTCCCATGGAAGTTGCCAGTCAACTGGCATCTTCTTCCACTCTTCTGAAAGGAGCACTGCCCACTTCTCGTAGTTTATCGTATCCATTTTGCCCTGCTTCGTGTCCCTTTGCACAAGATTCACATCGAAGTACAAGTCGTCCCTTAGATCTAGCTTCCTTATCGTGTCCATAGGCTGCAAATTGCTGAACAGGCTCAGAAGTTCTTTTTCTTCCTCGATCGAGATAGTCGCTGATTGCAGAACTACTCTCATTTTTGGATTCATTTCAAGGAGTCGATCCTTCAGAGTTTCCAATAGAAGGAAGTCTGGCCTGATCGAAGCTCCCCAATCACCTATTAGATGCGCTTCGTCAACAACAAGCGTAGAGAATGGTTTTCTCATCCTATGGAAGACCTCGAACCATGAGGTCTTGCTGCTGGGTCTCAGGATATGTTCGGGGGCGCAGCATAGAAGGTCTACCTCGTCCCGGATAAGCTCCTGCATAATTCTACCATGATCCTCCTCGGTAGCAGTAATGAATCTGGATTCGAGTCCCTGGTCATTGAAGTGGTCCCAGGGCTTGTTTACCTCTTTCTCGAAGTCTTCCCTTTGATCGTCTCTGAGTGCCACTAGGGGGCTTATCATAAGCGTGGGGCCAGCATCGTGATTCCTCAGAACTCTAGTCACGGTCTGGACTATCCGGGTTTTTCCGAAGCCTGTTGGGAGAGCGACGATTTGCAATGAACCCTCCTGTCTAAGAACAGAGTCAATTGCTTGCCTCTGTTCTGGCCTAAAGGGAT
>MDTA01144614.1_pt1 | contig 11103 bp, 12 predicted proteins | sample 811151 | NCBI WGS metagenome assembly MDTA01 (sample SAMN05326648, study PRJNA326480) | marine metagenome | isolation source: seawater | place: Indian Ocean: South | collected 2010 | reverse complement strand
CGTCACGACAAAGAAGGCCGATCAACCCAGCAAGACCGCCGAACCTGAGAAAGCGGCTAAAGCCGATACATCAGATAAACCAGCCAAACCGGCGAAACCAGCTCCGAAACCCAAACCGGAGGACAAACCGTTTGCAGCGTTCATCCAAGAGGATCTGTTGCCGTCTCTGACCAAATCCCTTTCTGAACGTCAGCATCCGCCCGTCAGTCTCGAGCTAGTAGAAGGCGAGCGACCTGTGGTGGGCGGCAACTGCTGGATGGTTGAAGGCGAGCTCTCTGCAGGGCGGAGGTTCTGGCTTTGCTTTGAATCCGATGCGATCACGTCAGGCAAAACAATTGCCCTAGCTGAATCCGGTTCGGATCCCAGCCTGCTCGAATCGTTCCTGATCGATGAGAAACGCATCAATCAAGCCCTGCTCGAATCCCGACTGCTTCAACGCCTGAATGGTCAGAAGTGGTTTGGAGGCAACTGATCCAATGGGTAACAGCCAGCCCCGTCTACGTCCAGGCTCCACTTACGATGGCTTGAAGACACGCTAGATCCCATGGTGCCTCCTACCGCTGTCACAGACGCGAAATCCGGGAGCTCCGGTGTTGCCGTGAAGGATCCGGTCAAGGACACGATCCTGACGCCGCGCTTCTACACGACGGATTTTGAGGCCATGGCTGACATGGATCTCCGTCCCAACGAGGCTGAACTCGAAGCGATCTGCGAAGAGTTCCGCAAGGACTACAACCGTCATCATTTCGTACGAAACGATGAATTTGAAGGCGCAGCCGACAAGCTTGATCCAGAAACTCGTCGAGTGTTCATCGAGTTCCTCGAACAGAGTTGCACCTCTGAATTTTCCGGTTTCCTGCTTTACAAGGAACTGAGCCGTCGCATCAAGGCACGCAACCCACTGCTTGCTGAGTGCTTCGCACATATGGCGCGGGATGAAGCCCGACATGCAGGCTTTCTCAACAAGTCAATGAGTGATTTCGGGTTGCAACTCGACCTGGGATTTCTGACAGCCAACAAGAAATACACCTTCTTCAAACCAAAATTCATTTTCTACGCCACCTACCTCTCAGAAAAGATCGGTTATTGGAGATACATTGCAATTTTCAGGCATCTCGAACAACATCCTGAGAGCAAAATCTTCCCAATTTTCAACTTCTTTGAAAATTGGTGTCAGGACGAGAATCGTCATGGAGATTTCTTCGATGCCCTGATGAAATCTCAACCTGACACTGTTCGCGGACTGCGTGCACGACTCTGGTGTCGATTCTTCCTGTTGGCCGTCTTCGCGACGATGTACGTCCGCGACGTCGCTCGCAAGGAGTTTTATGAGGCACTTGGATTGGATGCCCGCGAATATGACCGCATGGTGATCGACAAGACCAACGAAACATCAGCTCGTGTATTCCCAGTCGTTCTGGACGTGAAAAATCCACGGTTCTATGAGCGTCTGGAAAACATCGTCAACAACAATGAATCTCTGGAATCGGTTGACCAGAGTTCCTCACCTGCACCGTTCAAGTTTGTGCGCAAGCTGCCTCACTGGATCGGCAATGGTATTGAGATGGCGTCTCTGTTCCTGATGTCTCCCGTCCGCAGCGAGAACTATCAGCCCAGTGTGCGCTGATGCAGACAACACTCTCGAAGTCTCAGCCTGGGTTCAACGATCTGGACCCAGGCCACCATCCCTGGCGCCAGCGTCTTGATGCCCTGCTTACGACAGGGGTCAGTGCTGGAGCAGATCTGGTGGAAGTGTTTCTGGAACGCACGGACCATCTGGGTGTTCTTGCAGAACAAGACAAGATCACAAGTGTCAGCCCCTCCTTCGGGATGGGTGCCGGCATCCGCGTGTTCCGTGCTGGCAGAGACGGTTTTGTCAGCACGAATGACCTCAGCGATCAAGGTCTTGCAGAGGCTCTTCAGCAGGCTCTTGCCATGCTGCAGCTCAGTTCATCAACTCTGGCGACAGTCGGTGGTTTCGATGGTCTTGGACCTCTCCGTGATTACGGCTGCTCGAAGAACAACTGGCTGAGCAGCACACCCGACATCGTCACCATCACACAGCGTTTGCTGGAAGGCACTGACTGTCTTCAGAAGCGTGGTGAATATCTCGACGTGCGACGTGGGAGTTTTGCTCGCGACTGGCAGGAGGTGTTGGTGGCAGCCAGTGATGGAACCTTCGCGCGTGATATCAGGCTGCATCAGTCCAGCGGTCTGAGTGTGCTGGCAGCCGATGGTGATCACCGATCCAGCATCGCCAGGCGTTATGGCAGCACCGACCGCCCAGATGATCTCTGCCGCTGGGATGTTGATGCCTCAGCGAGAGAAGTCTGTGACAGCGCAGCCAAAATGCTGCGGGCCGACTACGTGGATGGTGGTCAGATGCCAGTGGTTCTGGCCAATCGTTTCGGTGGTGTGATCTTTCATGAGGCCTGCGGACACCTTCTTGAGACCACACAGGTTGAACGTGGCTCCACGCCTTTTGCCGACAGCATCGGTCAAAGCATCGCCCATCCAGCCGTCACCGCCATCGACGAGGGGATGAGCGGCGGTGCTTTCGGTTCCATTGCCATGGATGACGAGGGCATGGAACCGCAGAGAACCGTTCTGATTGAGAACGGCGTCCTCCAGTGCTTCCTCAGTGATCGTGCCGGTGAGATGCGCACCGGTCACGCCCGCACCGGAAGCGGCCGTCGTCAGAGCCATGGTTTTGCAGCGGCCAGCCGTATGCGGAACACTTACATCGACGCTGGACCACACAGCGTTGATGATCTGATCAGCTCTGTGGATCATGGCCTCTACTGCAAGTCCATGGGCGCAGGAAGCGTCGGTGCCACCGGTCAGTTCAATTTCTCTGTTGAAGAGGGCTACCTGATCAAGAACGGTCAACTTGGTCAACCCGTCAAGGGAGCCACCCTGATCGGCGATGCCAAAGAGGTCATGCCCAGGATCTCGATGTGTGCGGATGACCTAGAGCTTGCAGCTGGTTACTGCGGATCGGTGAGCGGAAGCGTCTTTGTGACCGTCGGTCAGCCCCACGTGAAAGTGGATTCGATCACTGTGGGGGGTCGTTGATCATGGCCAACACACCACTCAACGTCAGCTCACTTCAGGAACGACTCCAGTCACTCGCTGGACGCGAAGGAATCACAAAATGGGATCTCGGAGCCAGTCGCAGCAGCAGTGCCTCTGTCCAGGTTGATCGCGGAGAAGCCAAGCAACTGAAGGCGGCTCAACGCAGTTCCATCACTGTTCGGGTCTGGAATCAACAGGGTTTGGTTGGTATCACCAGCACATCCGATCTCTCTGATGCAGGCCTGGAGAAAGCCTTGATGGGTGCTCATCAAGCGAGTGTCTTCGGCAATCCAGACGATGTTCCGGGCTTTTCCCCCCTTGCCACTGCACCACAACCGGATCTCCATCGACCTCTGCAGGAAGCACAGGGGATCCAAACCCTGCTGAATGAGCTTCTTGATGCGGAACAACAACTGCTTGGACGTCATCCGGCAATCAGCACTCTTCCCTACAACGCGCTGAATGAGGGGAGCAGTGAACGCATCTACCTCAACAGCGAAGGTGCCTTGCGTCAGGCCCAACGCACTCAGGCCAGCATTTTTCTGATGGCGCGTGCCGAGGAAACTGGCCGCAAACCCCGCAGCGGAGGTGCAGTGCGTTTGGCTCTCGGCAGTCGGGATCTCGACCTGAAGGGATGCATCGATGAAGCAGCTGAACGCACCATCAGCCATCTGAACTATCAGCCGATCGATACCGGTCGCTACCTCGTCTGCTTCACGCCTGAGGCTTTTCTGGATCTGATCGGCTCCTTCAGCAGCATGCTCAATGCCAGGGCCGTTCTTGATGGTGTGAGCCTCAGCAAAGCCGATTCAATCGGCAACCAGCTGGCTGTTCCTTTTTTCAATCTCACTGACAACGGTCTTCATCCGGCTCATGTGGGAGCGATGCCGTTTGATGGTGAAGGCACGCCCACGCGGGCATTGCCCCTGATCCGTGAGGGTTGCCTGGAGAGCTTCCTGCATTCCGAGGCAACCGCTCGGCATTTCGGAGTGGATCCGACTGGTCATGCAGGGATGGGAGCCAAGGTGTCTGTCGGTCCTGACTGGTTTGAGGTGAGCCGCAGCACTGGAATCCAGACCGGAGCCGAGCACCTTGATCACGCTTCCACAACCGATACCTTCGTTCTGATTGAAAGCCTGAGTGCTCTGCATGCCGGTGTGAAGGCCAGCCAGGGAGCGTTTTCGCTTCCCTTTGATGGCTGGCTTGTCAGAGGGGGTGAGCGCATCTCTGTCGAAGCGGCAACAGTGGCAGGAGACATCCGTGACCTGTTGCGTTCGATTGTTCACCTTGAAGCGGAACCCGTGGTCACCCATGAAGGTGTGAGTCCCTACGTGTGGGTGGATGGGCTGGCCATCACCGGTGAAGCCTGAAGAGTCCTTCCTGATTGATTGGTCTTGAAGATTCTGTTCTGGGGTACTCCCGCCTATGCGGTGCCAACACTCGATGCACTGCATCGCGCAGGACACCAGATCGTCGGTGTTGTGACACAGCCTGATCGCCGTCGCGGTCGAGGCAAACAACTGATGCCCTCAGCGGTGAAAGCTCGGGCCATTGAGCTTGATCTGCAGGTGTTCACCCCGGAGAGAATTCGCCTGGATCACACCTGTCAACAACAACTGGCTGATCTCGGTGCTGATCTCTCGGTGGTTGTGGCCTTCGGACAGATCCTGCCTTCTGAAGTGCTGATGCAACCACCACTTGGTTGCTGGAACGGTCACGGTTCGCTTCTTCCGCGCTGGCGTGGAGCCGGCCCGATTCAATGGTGCATTCTCGAAGGTGATGCTGAGACCGGTGTCGGCGTGATGGCCATGGAGGAGGGGTTGGATACCGGACCCGTCCTCCTCGAGCGGGCGATCACCATTGGATTGCTCGAGAACGCCCATCAGCTCGGCGATCGACTGAGCCAACTGACAGCAGATCTGATGGTTGAGGCGATTCCCAGAATCCAAGCCGCTGGACCCGGACCGGAAGATGAGCGACTTCGCAGGTTGGGAGTACTCCCCCAATCAGCGGAGTTCACTTATGCACGGATGCTCAAAAAAACTGATTACTCAATTGACTGGTCCTCTTCCGCGCTGGCTATCCATCGCAAGGTGATGGGCCTTTTCCCAGGGGCTGTGACGCTCTGGAACGGCAAAAGGCTCAAAATCATGGCCACCGAGCCATTGATCCAGAGGCTGCGAGATCAGCTCAGCGCTGATGCAAGGGATCTGGTGGGGCGGTGGCCAACGGGTGAACATCCAGGCGGGACTGTGCTCGGGAGCAATGCAGCTGGTGTTGTGGTCAGCAGCTCGGGCTGTCCGTTGCTGATCAGAGAAGCGCAACTGGAAGGCAAAGGTCGCTGCAGTGGCCAGGCTCTTGTTCAGCAGTTGCAGGCGACCCCAGGCGACAGGCTGGGCTGACGAGCTGTTGTAACTCTGCGCTGGTCAGCGACTGCGTTGACGCGGCCCCGTGGATCCGCTCCTGCGCCGTGAACGCTGTGGACTGCGTCGTTTGCCGCCGCTGAGGTCCAAGGGAGGTGCCTTCAGGACCGTCGGCTCGAATCCCTTCACATTTTCCTTGCGCAACGCTTCCCCGGTCAGACGCTCAATCGCCTGTAGCAACAGCGATTCCTCCGCGGCAACGAGTGAAATGGCATGGCCGGTTTCTCCGGCACGACCGGTGCGACCGATGCGGTGGACATAATCCTCCGCGACGTTGGGAAGATCCAGATTGACGACATGCGGCAACTGTTGGATATCAATTCCCCGTGCAGCAATGTCAGTCGCCACAAGGACCCTCACACTGCCCTGTTTGAAGCCCTGAAGTGCACGAGTCCTTGCACCCTGACTCTTGTTGCCGTGAATCGCTGCTGCTTCGAGGCCTTCCTTGCTGAGCCTCTCCGCAACTCGATTGGCGCCGTGTTTTGTCCGCGAAAACACTAAAACCTGACGCCAGTTCCCAGTTCTGATCAGGTAGCTAAGAAGTTCAGACTTGCGTTTCATGTCGCAGGGATGAACCACCTGCTCCACAGAACGCGCTGTCTGGTTTTCGGGTGTGACCTGAATCTGAAGGGGATGATGCAACAAACCCGTCGCCAACTTCCGGATCGGTGGGCTGAACGTGGCGGAGAACAGCAGCGTCTGGCGCTGCTCCGGCATGAGGCGAATCAATCGGCGGATGTCGTGGATGAATCCCATGTCAAGCATGCGATCCGCCTCATCCAGCACAAGGCATTCCAAGTGTCCGAAACGAATCACCCCCTGCTGATGCAGATCGAGCAGACGACCTGGTGTCGCCACGAGAAGATCCACGCCCCTCTGCAGTCGCTCAATCTGTGGATTGATCTTCACCCCGCCGAACACCACATCACTCCGCAGGGGAAGGTGACGGCCATAGGCGCGCACGTTGTCATGCACCTGCGCAGCCAGCTCGCGGGTCGGTGTCAACACCAACGCTCTGACCTGCGATCTTGCGCAACGTCTGCCATGGCTGAGACGCTCAAGCATCGGCAGAGTGAACCCGGCTGTTTTTCCAGTGCCGGTCTGCGCCGCTGCCATGACATCCCGGCCACGGATCACAGCTGGAATAGCTTGTTCCTGAATCGGCGAGGGGTGACGGTACCCCTTGTCCCTCAGCGCCTTGAGAAGGGGTTCCCCCAGCCCCAGGTCATCGAAACCGACCTGTTGATTGATCGTGACAGTGGACTCGCTGATCGTGGAGATCTCCAATCGTTCAGCCTAGAAGGCAGCCAACGGCAACCTGAGCAACGACTCAGGATTCAAGTGGAATGATCAGGTGATCTTCCAAACGGCATCCTCAGGAATATCAGGACCAGCGTGGGGATCGGATGGTTCCTGCTGGGTCACCCGCCAGGATGGCACTCGGGTGTCGCGATAGTTGCCATGCTGAATCAGGATCCCATCCTGGTCATCGGTGGTGGCATAAAACCCACCTTCCCAGTGGGATTGCTGATTCAGGCCGCCACGAAACCAGACCCAGCAGCGTTCTCGTTTCATGGTTGTGATGACGACCGGTGAATGCAACGCTCGCACGGACCTTCAGGAATGACAGCGCAACGCATCAGGGGACTGCGCGCATTGAAACGACAGGTTGGATCACCGATCACCCAACCATGACGAAACCAACGTGCATCGTTGGGTCGCTTCTGAGATTTGACCATCAGCACGACTGAGCTCAGCTGATAACGACCGGAGTGGAGGCGGTAACGATGGCGATGCTGCAGCACCAGAAAACTGTGATCCTCGTGGATAAACCAGCGTCCAGGTGAAGGAGGCTCTTCCAATTCGCAGCGATCCAGCAGATGCTCACTGCCGGACTGGCGGATCTCCACGAGCACGAGCTCAGGTCTCCTCTGCTGCAGGTGCTTCGCGCAGGGAAAATCCCCAGACCAGCAATCCCATCACAGCACCGAGAGTGAGGAGTTCAGAAGGATGCAGCGATGGAAGGGCCATCAGCACAAGCAACTTGAGACCAACGAACCCGACGGCAAGGAACCCTGCTGTTTCCAGCCTTGGATAGATCTGCAGCCAGCGAATGAACAGTCCTGATGTGAAGCGCAAGGCGACCACTCCGATCAGAGCACCCGTCAACACCAGTAGCAACTGATCACTGATGGCAACCGCGGCAGCAACACTGTCAATGGAGAAAGCGAGGTCTGTGATCGCGAGCGTGAGCACGGTTCGACTGAATCGAATCGGCACCAATGACGTTTCAGCTGATGCATCGCGAAGCTGCTCATCAGAGGAATTCCAGTGTCTGAAGCAGAGCCAGAGCAGATAACCACCGGCGATGAGCTGAATCGGAGGAAAGGCGAGAACGTACTGCGCCATCAGAATCAAACCAACGCGCAGCCCGAAGGCCATCACAATTCCAAGATTCAGAGCCCTGCGTTCCAGATCCGGATCGCGTTGCTCCCGTGCAATTGCGGCCAGAGCAATCGCATTGTCGGCTGAGAGCAATAACTCCAGAGTGACAAGAACGGGTAACAGCGGCAGCAGCTCACCTAGCTGGTCGACGCCGTCTAACCAGGCAGTCAGTGAAGGCAGTGCAGCTGTATCCATTTCCGCAGCCTAGAAATGGAAGACATCGATCAGTGGAATGCGAACCCACGCCCAGCTCTGCCACGTGAGTACCGACCACTTCGTGGTTCTGGTGGAGGCATACGAAGGAACCACACCGCTGGGAAGTGCCCTCGGAGAGGGTGGCACAGCAACGGATGCCGAGGATCAAGCCCTCGTTCGACTGCAAGCACGACTTGACTCGTCCGAGCCCTTCAAGACCGAGCAAGCAGCGCAGAGCGACACAACGGAAACCATTGTTTTGAAGCCTGATGAAGCTGCAGAAGTGGGCGTGATCCAATCGGCGCTTGGGGAACGATCCAAAGCCTCTGCGCCTGTTAGGCGAGCAGTCCCGTTGCCACCATCAGAAGCATCTGAGCCAACGCCGCAGCATCCACAGCCCCGGCAGATCCAGCAGGGGACAGCACACTCCGGCAACGATTCCACCAAGGACGGCTCCACAGTCGATGTCCCCGCATCCCTTGAGAGGGAGGCTGATCCACAGCCACCCAGCGAAGCGCCAACTGATCCTGAGGACTGGAGTGAAGAGTTGACCGCGATTGATCTGGAGCTCCAGAGGGTGGGTTGGGATCGCGACAGTGAAAAGATCTATCTCGAACGTGCATTCGGACATGCAAGCCGCCATCGATTGACCCGCTTCAGCGATCTGGTGGCCTATCTCAAACGTCTTCGGGATCTTTCACAGGGAAGTGATCCACAAGTTGCAGCAATCCCTTTGCGCCGTTCCGATCTTGTAATGCAGGGTGACGAAATTCTCGAACGCCTGCAATGGAGTCAGCAACAGGCAAAAGACTTTCTGAATCAGCACCATAAGGCCAGTTCACGCCAACAACTCAGCGATGAACAACTCTTGAGTTTCAACATGAAGCTCGAAGAGCAGCTTCTTGAAAAGTAAGCACTAACAACAAGGGAAACAATGAAATAGCGCTACAACGAAGAAACTCAAATCAATACATCAGAAATATGACGTCAAACAGTTCTTTGTCTACAACTAATCAGAATTTCTCAGTCGGTCGATGCAATCGCATCCGGAATGTCAGCGCTTGGAGCTTCAAAACGCCCTTCGAGCACAAACTCCAGACGCAGTTTCATGAATGTGATGAAATTGGAATCGGTTGAAACCACCGCTGCCGAAGGTTGGGGGACCTGATCACGAATCGCGGTCATGGCAGGACTGTTGAGAAATGCCGGTTGACGAACCAGCCAGAAATCAATCTCCTTGCCCTTTTCCGCATAGTGACGACGTCGTTCCTTGAGGACCTCCTCAAGGGGCTCCTCCTGAGTCAGAAAACGTTCGCTGGCAGCAACGAAGTAATAGGTGCTCATCAATCCTGGCTGGCGAACAAGGGCTCACGTCGTGGATTCTGAACCAGAGAACGCATCTCACTCACGGCGGTTTTCAAACCGACAGCAAGAGCACGAGCGACAATTGTGTGTCCGATATTGAGTTCCTCCATCCCCTCAATGGCAGCAACAGGTTCCACGTTCTGATAGGTGAGGCCATGGCCGGCATTGACTCGCAGCCCCAGGGAACGGGAAAACGCCGTGGCTTCGGTTAACCGGGCCAGCTCACGCGGCTGATCACTCCATACAGCCTCGGCGTAGGTGCCGGTATGCAACTCAACCCATCGAGCCCCTGCGTCGCGACTTGCCCGCAGCTGCTGCTGATCGGGATCGACAAACAGGCTCACAGGAATACCTTCTTGGTGGAGCCTTTGCACGATGGTTTTCAGTTGCGATAGCTGACCGGCCACATCCAGACCGCCCTCGGTGCTGACCTCTTCACGACGTTCTGGAACGAGCGTGACCATGTCAGGCCTGACCCGCAAAGCAATGTCAACCATCTCTTCAGTGGCTGCCATCTCGAGGTTCAACCTGCTGCGCACGGTCTGCCTGAGCAGATCAACATCGCGGTCCTGAATATGTCGACGGTCTTCGCGCAGATGCACGGTGATGCCGTCAGCTCCTCCCAGTTCAGCGAGCAAGGCCATCGGGACAGGGTCGGGTTCCACCGTGCGCCTGGCCTGACGGACATTGGCGATGTGATCGATGTTCACCCCAAGGCTGGCCACGCTGAGTCGTCGGGAAAGGGTTCGATCCTATTCAGTGCTGGAGCCGATACGGCCGAAGAATCAACTGCCCAGCAGAGGCTTTGAGATCCAGCTTGCCCCGGTAATTTCTCAACAGTGGATTTTTAATTCAAGGCGGTGTCCAGCAGCCTGACGACGCGCTCAACGGCCCTTGATACGGCGATCGATCCTTTCTGGGCCCCTCTGGCCATGGTTGTGACCCAGGATCTGGCACTCCATTACCTGCGTGAGCGAACCGTTCTCGGTGCCGAGAATCTCCCCAAAGACGGACCGGTCCTGCTGGCTCCCACACACCGAGCGCGCTGGGACGCGCTGATGATTCCCATGGCTGCAGGCCGTCGGATCACAGGGCGCGACTGTCGCTTCATGGTGACGCGAACCGAGATGTCGGGACTGCAGGGATGGTTTCTGCATCGCCTGGGTTGTTTTGCAGTCGACCAGGACAAACCCTCGCTCACAACCCTGCGATTCGCACTCGACCTGTTGGAGAACGGTCAGCAGCTGGTTGTGTTCCCGGAGGGTCGTATCAACAGAACCGATGCTCCGATCCAACTGGAGCAGGGAATCGTGCGGCTGGCACAACTGGCTCATCGTCGAGGCATTGATGTGCAGGTCGTCCCTGTTGGACTCGCCTACAGCCCCGCTGTCCCTGGCCCACGAAGCCGATCAGCAATCTGTTTCGGAAAGCCCTTGTTGGTTGAGGGCAAAGGCAAGCAGGAGGCTCTGCAGTTCAACCATCTCCTTGCTGAACGGATGCATACGGCTGAACAAGCGGCCCGAGAGTGCATCGGACGACCCCTGAATTGCATCTAAAGTCCGCGCACTCAGGTTTCTTTCCATGGGCACCCGCCTTCTCT
>MDTA01078713.1_pt1 | contig 11104 bp, 10 predicted proteins | sample 811151 | NCBI WGS metagenome assembly MDTA01 (sample SAMN05326648, study PRJNA326480) | marine metagenome | isolation source: seawater | place: Indian Ocean: South | collected 2010 | reverse complement strand
TTTGGAAAGCCTAAATATGAATCTAGACGATCAATTAGCTCTTGTGATTTAATGTGTTCAAGTTGTTCTGCTAATTCATGCACTTCACCCCAATTAAATTTTAAATTATTTACTAAAAATGTTTCCCATAATCTGTGCTTTCTAAGAATATTTATTGCATTCTTCTTGCCCTCTTCACTTAGTTCTAACCCTTTGTACTTTTGATAATTTATTAATTTTTTTTCTTGCAGTTTCTTTATCATGTCAGAAACAGAAGCCGCTGATGTTCCTATTTCTTTAGAGATAGCATTTGTAGATACTTTGCCTCCTTCCTTCAATGAAATAGATAAAATTGCTTTTAAATAGTTTTCTTCTGTTAACGTAATCATAACGCAAAAATAATAATTAAATTAATATAAATTTATTTTTAGACATGTCTAAAAATTAAGATATTTGTAATAAATATTTAAAAAAATTATTAATAAAAAATGGAAAGAATTTATCATTTAGTATTACTACTATTTTTTGTACCGGGAATAAGTTTAAACGCTCAAACTATCAAAGGAAAAATAACATCAAATGGAGAGGTTGTTCCTTTTGCAAATGTAGATTTAGAAGGGAATAGATTTGGAGTTTCTGCTGATGAAAACGGGAACTATGTAATTAAAAATACTGAATTAGGTCATCATCATATTATTGTGTCAGCTATAGGAATGCTTACAAAAAAAATACATGTCGATGTGTTGGAAGGAGTCAATACGATTGATATTAGTGTTGATCCAACCTCTTATGGTATTGATCAGGTTGTAGTTACAGGAACTAAAACCTTCAAAAGAAAAACTGAATCTCCAGTAATAGTAAATGTAATTGACAGTCGACAATTGGAGTCTGTACAAGCTTGTAATTTAGCTGAAGGATTAAACTTTCAACCAGGAATTAGGATTGAAACTGACTGTCAAACTTGTAACTATACTCAATTAAGAATGAATGGACTTGCGGGTGGTTATTCTCAAATTCTTATCAATGGACGTCCTATTTTTTCACCTCTTGCAGGCTTGTATGGTATGGAGCAGATTCCTGTAAATATGATTGATAGAATAGAAATTGTTAGGGGGGGTGGGAGTTCATTGTATGGATCTTCTTCTGTTGGAGGGGTTGTTAATGTGATAACAAAGCTCGCGAAAAAAAATGGATTTAGTTTTGGGTATGATTACGCAAGTATTAATAGTGCGGTAGATGATAAGGTGTTATTTGGTAATTCTACTGTAGTTGCTGCAACTAAAAATTCAGGAGCTACTTTCTTTGTAAATAATAGGGATAGAGAATGGTATGATCATAATAACGATAATTATTCAGAACTTCCTGTTTTAAAAGATAATGCTTTTGGTGTTAATTTCTTTTTCTTACCCTCCGATAATCAAAAATTAGAACTAAACCTAGGAAGTCTTCACGAATACAGATATGGAGGGGAGATGATTGATGGTTCTGCTCACTTTTCTATGCAAGCTGAGGAAAGAGTTCATGATATATTACTATCTAACATAGATTATCAAATTAATTTTAATGATGGATATTCTTCTTTTATTTCCTATCTATCATCTCAACAAACGCAACGAGAACATTATACAGGCATTAGACCAGATACAGGTACTGTTGATGATGTAAATCACTTATCTAATCCTCCTTATGGAATCTCTTTAAACACTACTAGTCAATTTGGTCTCCAGTTAAATCATAAATACGAAAATTTTTTTGGTTCTAATGTTTTTACTGTTGGGTCGGAATATACTTCTGACAATATAATGGATGAAATTTCTTCTTATAACTATCTTGTAGATCAGAAAGTAAAAACAATTGGAGTGTTTTTACAATCGGATTGGGATTTAACAGAGAGTATTAAGCTTTTGAGTGGTTCTAGGTTTGACATACATTCTCTTTTGGATAACTTAGTTATTAGCCCTAGGATATCATTATTATATAAGTTGCAAGAAAATACACAGTTCAGAATATCTTATAGTACAGGTTTTAGAGCTCCACAAGCTTTTGATTCTGACTTACATATTGCTTTTGCAGGTGGAGGTATATCAAGAATTGAACTAGCGGACGATTTAAAAGAAGAAAGATCAAAAAGTGTATGTGCTTCATATAATTATGATAAAGCTGCTTCACATTATATATATGGATTGACTTTAGAAGGGTTTTATACCAAATTAGATGATGCTTTTTACCAAGACCCTGATGGAAAAGATGAGTTTGGAGAAGTGTTTGTTAAAAGAAATGGAAATGGAGCTACTGTAAAGGGGGTTAATATTGAATTTAGGGCAAATTATGATCAGAAAATACAGATAGAGTCAGGGTTTACAATTCAAAGGTCTTTATATGACAATGCGGTAAGTTATTCAGATAACTTAGCCTCTAAAAGGTTTTTTTTAAGAACTCCTAACAATTATGGATATGCAACAATTGATTATACTCCATCAGACAAATTTAGGCTGTCAACAAACCTAGTACATACCGGTAAAATGGTTTTAGTTCATATAGGAGGTGCTCCCGAACAAGAAAATGATGAGTATAAAACTTCGGATGTATTTAATGCGATAGGAGTTAAGGCTACTTATATTCAAAAGATTGAAAGGGTGAGAGTTAGTCTTGAATATAGTTTGGGAGTTAAAAACCTATCCAATGATTATCAACATGATTTTGATAGTGGAAAAAATAGAGATAGTAATTTCATTTACGGCCCAAGTGTACCAAGAACATTTTATGTAAGTCTAGTCATGAAATCTATGTAAAGGTTTATTAAATTAAAATAATTTATAACTACTTATTTGAGTTGTTTTTTTATAAAATTTACTTATGTAAATAATTTTTTCATAAAAATTCAATTTTATTATGTAAAAAAATATATAAATAAAAAAAATATATAAATATCTGAAAACCAATCATTTTTGAATAATATATAAATATATAGTATACTATTAGTTATATATATTTATTAATAATTTAAAGATTATTTAATTAAAAATAATATTTTTGCTATTGACATATGTAAATATGTTCATTTATGCATGATAGAATTAAAATTTGGATAGAAAGCAAAAGCTTGAAATCAAGTAGTTTTGCTGATAAAATTGGAGTTAATCGAGCCACTATATCACATATTTTGTCTGGAAGAAATAAACCTTCAATTGATTTTTTACATAAAATGATATCCTCATTTCCTGATTTAAATTTAAATTGGATAGTTTCAGGTGAAGGTTTTATGTATATAAGTGATGAAGGAAAAGAGAGTATACAATCTAAAAAAATAAAAAAGGTAGTAGTTTTTTATGATGATAACTCATTTGAGGAGTTAAATCCTTAATTAATTGTTTCATTATTTTATTTTTGCATAAAAACAATTGAATGTATAAAGTAATTCGTTTTTTTCTTTTTTTATTTGATCCAGAAAAAATACATCATTTCACTTTTTTTCTTCTCAGGATAGGATATAAAATTCCATTTAATTCATTGTTTTGGAAAATGAGATTCTGTATAAAAGATAATAAATTAGAAAGAGAAGTTTTTGGAATAAAATTTTCTAATCCGGTTGGTTTAGCTGCGGGATTTGATAAGGATGCTAAAATAATTGATGAACTTTCTTGTTTTGGTTTTGGATTTATTGAAATAGGTACTTTAACACCAAAAGCGCAAGATGGAAATCCTAAGCCTAGATTATTTAGATTAACCGATGATTCTGGTATTATTAATAGAATGGGATTTAATAATAGAGGAGTAGAGGATGCTATATCTAGATTGAAAAAGCGAAAGTCTGATGTTATTATTGGCGGTAATATTGGAAAAAACAAACTTACTCCCAATGAAAATGCTACCCAAGATTATATTATTTCTTTTAATTCTCTTTTTCCTTATGTAGATTATTTTGTTGTAAATGTAAGTTCTCCAAACACTCCTGGTTTAAGAGATTTACAAGAAAAAGAACCTTTAACTAATTTGTTAAATTCTCTACAAGAGTTAAATAATAAAAATGAAAATAGAAAGCCGATACTTTTAAAAATCGCTCCAGATTTAACCAATGAACAGTTAAATGATATCATCCAAATTGTAAATTGTACAAAAATTGATGGTGTTATAGCAACAAATACCACTGTTGATAGAAGTTCTCTAAAAACTGATAAAAATAAGGTTGAATATATTGGAAATGGTGGTTTGAGTGGTAATCCTTTGAAAGAGAGATCAACAGAAGTTATAAAGTATTTGTCAAAGAACTCAAATAAATCTTTTCCAATTATTGGGGTAGGAGGCATACATTCAGAGGAGGATGCTATTGAAAAACTTGAAGCGGGAGCATCTCTTTTACAGATCTATACTGGATTTATATATGAGGGACCTTCTTTAGTAAAAAGAATAAATAAGGCTATATTAAATAGGTGAATTCTGGAATTAAAATAATAGAATGTCCTAGAGACGCAATGCAGGGTATAAAAGAGTTTATTCCTACGAAATTTAAGATAGATTATATTAATCAATTATTAAAGGTTGGATTTCATACTATTGATTTTGGTTCTTTTGTGTCTCCAAAGGTTATACCTCAGTTAAAAGATACATCAGAAGTATTAGAATCTTTAAATTTAGAATCCACTTCCACTAAATTACTTTCAATAATTGCAAATTATAGAGGAGCAAATCAAGCTTGTTTGTTTGAGGAAATTGATTATTTAGGTTTTCCACTTTCTGTTTCCGAGGAATTTCAGATAAGAAATACAAACCTAACCATATCCCAAGCTATAGATTCTTTACAAGAAATACAAAATTTATGTATTCAAAAGAACAAAAATCTAGTAGTGTATTTGTCTATGGCTTTTGGAAATCCTTATGGAGAAAGATATCATCCAGAAATTATAGCAGATCTTATTAACAAATTACATTTTTTAGATGTAAAAACCATTGCACTTTCTGATACTACAGGAGTTTCTAGTCCTGAAAATATTTCTTCACTATTTAGAACTTTAATTTTAGAGTATTCAGATATAGAATTTGGAGCTCATTTCCATACTACTCCAGATAAATGGAAAGAGAAAGTGGATTCCGCTTACCAAAATGGATGTATAAGATTTGATTCTGCTATAAAAGGTTTTGGTGGTTGTCCTATGGCAAAAGATGATTTAACAGGGAATATGCCTACTGAAAAGTTAATATCTTATTTTCCTAATAAATTAGATTTAAATATAGAAGAGTTTGATAAGAGCTTAAAATTATCTGAAACTGTTTTTGAGTCTAACAGAAGATAAACTACTAAGTATTATAATTAATACAGAGAGTATTAAAAAAGAATGAGAAATACTAATATTATCTGCTAAATAACCTAATATAGGAGCTGTTATAGCAAAACCAATTCTAAGAATAAAACTCCTTACTGACATTACGGTGGCTCTAATATTTGATTCTGTATTAATATTAATTTGATTTTTAAGTAATGGAGTTAATATACCTCTTAAATAATAGATTGCAAAAATTAGTATTAGCCCAAAGTAGTTTGGTGTAAAATAGATGATAATAAAGGAAAGACTCATTAATAATCCTAGTATTAATAATAGTTTTGGAGTATTATATTTTTGTTCATGTTTATAAGAGTTTATTGAACTGATACCAGCAGTAATATTTAAAGTAGCCCATAAAACACCATAATATACAATAGGTATGTCGATACTCTTAAAAAAAGGTTGTGCTAACCAAGCAGCTGAAAGTGTAGCTACTCCCATTATAGAAGAGTAAATTATAAGCCATCTTAATTTTGTATTTTCTAATAACGAATACCTAACTACTTTGATGATAGAATAAAACCCTTTTTCTATCTTATCTTTTTTATGTAAACTTGGTTCCACTAAACTAATAGCTATTGGGATACATATAAATAAAATAGATGTTTGAACTTGTACTGGAAGCAAAAGGGAGGTTGTAGCTAAAAAACCCCCTAGCAATCCCGCAACAGCTTCAGAAAAATTTCCTATTGCGTAGGTTCTTCCTTCTACTTTTGTGTAATGTTTCTCATCTTCAGTCTCTAGTAATGTGTCATACATTAAAGCGGAATCTGCTCCAGACATTAAACTTCCCCCTATAGCAATAATAATCTGAGCACAAATAAAAATTTCAAAACTTGAAAAGTTAGAAAATATTAAGTATCCACAAAATGTGAGAACTGTCCCTAAAATAAGTGAATTTTTCCTCCCAAAATAATCTGCAATATATCCTGATGGGATTTCAGTAATAGCAATTGTAAAGGAGTAAACTGATTGTAGAATCATTACTTCCATTAAATTTAAACCATTTTCCTGAAAGAATAAAACAATAATAGGCATTGATACCATAAACCATAAGAATCCTCTTAGAAGATAAAGTTTAAGTATATTGTGTTTTAGTTGCATTTAAGCTCTAGGATGAAATGTCATTATAGCATCTCTTAAAAATTCTTTATCAAGATGAGTATAAATTTCTGTTGTAGTAATACTTTCATGTCCAAGCATTTCTTGAATAGCTCTTAGATTAGCTCCCCCTTCTATTAGGTGAGTGGCAAAGCTATGTCGGAAGGTATGAGGGCTTATTTTCTTTTTTAGTCCTATTTTTTCTGCAAGTTCTTTAATTATTGTGAAAATCATTACTCTGGTAAGTTTATTTCCTCTTCTGTTTAAGAAAACAATGTCTTCACTTCCTTTTTTTATGTTTTGGTGGTTTCTAATTTCGTTTAAATATATATTTAAATATTTAATAGCAGAATTGCCAATAGGAGTAAATCGTTCTTTGTTTCCCTTTCCCACAACTTTCACATATCCTTCCTTGAAACGAATGTTAGATAGTTTTAAATTAGTTAATTCGGATACTCTAAGACCGCAGCTATATAAGACTTCCAGAATAGCTCTATTTCGTTCTCCCTGAGGATGAGATAAATCTATTGCAGAAATTAAAGTATCTATTTCTGAGATAGAAAGTGTGTCTGGAAGTTTCATTCCTATTTTAGGACTTTCTATCAGTTCAGTTGGGTTTACCTTTATGTAATCTTCTAAAATCAGATATTTATAAAAGGCTTTAATTCCTGATATAATTCGACTTTGAGTTCTGGCGGATTTTCCTTCAATATTAATTTTTCCAATGAAATCTTTTATATCACTTTTAGATATTTTTAATTCGGTTAGTTTTTTTTCTTTAGCAAAACAAGCTAATTTTTTAACATCTCTTAAGTAGGAATCAATTGTGTTTTTAGATAAGGACCTTTCGATTTTCAAGTAAGTTTTAAATTCTTTTATGGATTTTTCCCAACTCATTTTGTAGTTTAGCAAGTATGAAAGTTATTATAATTAATGGCCCAAATTTAAACTTATTAGGCATTAGAGAGAAATCTATTTATGGAAATATTTCATTTGAGGAATATTTCGAAAAATTAAAAATTGAGTTTCCTAACCTAAATTTAGAATATTTTCAGTCCAATATTGAGGGGGAACTTATTGATAAATTACAAGAAATAGGATTTACTTATAATGCAATTTTGTTAAACGCTGGAGGATACACACATACTTCTATCGCTATATCCGACTGTATTAAAGCAATTGAAACTCCTGTATATGAAATTCATATTTCAAACATTTACTCTAGAGAAGAATATAGAAGAAAATCCTTACTCTCTAAAAACTGTAAAGCTGTTATTTGTGGACTTGGATTGAATTCCTATAAAACGGTATTATTTAATTTATAAGAAAAATTTTGAAAACTCTTTAATTCTTCTTATTTTACCTTTTACTATTAAGGACCATTTCATTTTACCTGTTAAATTATTTTTTTGAGATATATATTTTCTTTTTCTAATTAGGCTTGGTATTTTGAAATAGAAATAAAAATGTGCTTTTAGAATTGAAATTACATGTTTTATTCCTTTTTCTTTGTTTATAAATGTAAAAGCAGCAACACCATCTAAAATTAACCTAATTGGAATAATGATAAATAAAGAGGAGAGAGGTAGGTTTTTAAATAACATATAAAGATTATTTCTAAAGTTTAGATGAGTTTTAAAAGGTGAGTCAACATCTAAAGTTCCTCCTCCAACATGATATACTTCTGCCTTTGGTTCAACAAACACTTTATATCCTTTGTTTTTAAACCTCCAACACAGGTCTATTTCTTCCTGATGTGCAAAGAAATCCTCATCTAATCCATTGATTTCAAAATAGTGAGAAGCTCGTACAAATAAACAGGCTCCAGTAGCCCAAAATATTTCTCTAGAGTCATTGTACTGACCTTTGTCTTCTTCCAAATAATCAAATACCCTCCCTCTACAAAAAGGATAACCTAGATTATCTATAAATCCTCCACTTGCTCCTGCGTATTCAAACATTTTTTTATTGTTAAAATCAAGTAATTTTGGTTGACAAGCAGAAATTGACTGATCTTTGTCCATTAAATCTATAATAGGATCTATCCAATCTTTTGTTACTTGAATATCTGAATTAAGTAATATAAAATATTCTGCATCTATTTTTTGTAAAGCTAGATTATAACCTTTAGCATATCCGTAATTGCCATCATTTTTTATGATTCTGATATTTGGATAGTGCTTTTGTAAGTACTCAACAGAACCATCATTAGAATTGTTGTCTGCTACTATCACTTCCGCATTTGGGCTGAATTCAATAACATTAATTAAAAATTTATCTAACCAATGTTTTCCGTTCCAATTTAATATTACTACTGCAGTTTTTATTTTTTGTGTTTCCATCTATTATGACTCCAAAGCCAATATTGGGGTTGTTCATTAATTTTTTCCTCCATTTTCCGCAAATATAAAGATGTAATTTCACCTTTTGTAGTTTTTTTGGGATTTGTGCAGAGTTCTTCAATAAAAACCTCATAATACCCTCTTTTTAACTTTTTCATACTGCAAAACAACACAGGATAGTTAAATTTTTTAGATATCTTTTCTGGACCTAAATATATCGCAGTTTCCTGATTTAGGAAAGTAGTCCAATAATTATATTCATTTTTTACTGGGGATTGATCAGCTAATAATCCTACAATCTTACATTCTTTTTTTTTCTCTAATAAATATCTGTATGTCTCTTTCATTTCTACTAAATCTGCGTCAAATTTACTTCTTGTTTTATTCATTATATCATTAAAAAAAGTATTGTTAAGTTTTTTATAAACTCCCATCATTTTTTGCTTTGCATTTAATGAAATTCCTAATATTCCCCATTCCCAATTTCCGTAATGAGAAACTGCTAGTAGGATAGATTGTTTTTTCTCAGAATATTTATCAAATAATTCAATATTTTTAAAGATAACCTTGTTTCTTAAAAAAGATTCTGAGGCTGTAACTGCTTTTATACTCTCTACTATTACATCAAAAAAGTGTCTGTAAAATCCATTTTGAATTTCTTTTAACTCTTCCTTTGATTTATTAGGAAAGGACATTTTTAGGTTATTAGAGACAACTTTTCTTCTGTATCCAATTATTTTATATACAACATGATAAAGAATGTCTGAAATGATATACAGAACCCAAATAGGAAGCAGAGAAATGAGGAACAATGTAGTATTTAGAACAGTATTTTTCAATCTTAAAAATTGTCATGCTAAATAACAAAAAAACAATTAGAAATATTGCACGAAAAAATATTATAAAACCAACACCATATTTGAAAATATTTCTATTTTTGTCTCCTCTTTGGAGAGATGGCAGAGTGGTCGAATGCGGTGGTCTTGAAAACCATTGTACAGCAATGTACCGGGGGTTCGAATCCCTCTCTCTCCGCATTATTTAAACCCTTGTAATCTAGTGATTGTAAGGGTTTTTTTGTAAGTATAATTTGTAAAATTAAAATATACTTTTATGTTAAAAATTGCTAACGACTCTATTTATTTTCACGAACTTGAAAAGAATCATAGATTTCCAATGATTAAATATAGACTACTTCCTGAAACTTTATTAAACGAAGGAACATGTTTTGAATCAAATTTTTTTACTCCAAAAAACATTAATGAAAAGCATATTTTATTGACACATGACAGTCGTTACTTCAATAAATTAATAAATTTTGACTTAGATAAAAAAGAACAAAGGGCAATTGGTTTTCCTATGTCTCGAGAATTAATTGAAAGAGAGAAAAGAATAGTTCAAGGAACAATAGAGAGTTCCTTAAATTCTATTAAATACAAGGTTTCTATGAATATTGCAGGTGGAACACATCACGCTTTTTCTAATAGAGCTGAAGCATTTTGTATATTGAATGATCAATCTATTGCCGCTAACTATCTTATTGAAAAAAATATTTGTAAAAAAATTTTAATTCTGGATCTAGATGTTCACCAAGGGAATGGTACTGCTGAAATTTTTCAACAAAATAAAAATGTTTTTACAGTTTCATTTCATGGCAAAAACAATTATCCATTTAGAAAGGAGACAAGTGATTTTGATTATGGTTTCTCTGATGGAGTAAGTGATCACGAATATTTAAAAGTCATTAAATATGAAATTCCCCGACTAATAGAAATATTTGAGCCAGATTTCATATTTTATTTATCTGGAGTTGATATTATTGAAAGTGATAAACTTGGTAAGTTATCTGTATCAATCGTCGGTTGTAAAGAAAGAGATAAATTTGTATTAAATTACTGTAAGATTAATAATATACCACTCCAAATTAGCATGGGCGGAGGGTATTCTCCAGATGTAAACACTATAGTAGAAGCGCACGCTAACACTTTTAGACTAGTTCAAGAAATATTTTTTTGATATTTTATGTTTTCTTTTTTCTTAAATTAAGTTATTTATACTTTTAAAAAATCTAATTAAAATTACTTATATATTTGTAATCTTACGATTTTGAAATATTCCATAATGTTTAATACAGTAAAATAATGAAAAAATTACAATTCTTAATATTATTTCTTCCTATACTTGTGTATGCGCAGAATAATCCTTGTATAAATAACACTTCAGACACCTCATACACTAACATTACAGCTTGTGATAGTTATACTTGGAATGATAGTACTTATACTCAAAGTGGAACTTATAGTTCTAATACTGTTTCTAATAATAATTATTCAATGAGCTTTGATGGATCAAATATTACAC
>MDTA01025404.1_pt1 | contig 11105 bp, 10 predicted proteins | sample 811151 | NCBI WGS metagenome assembly MDTA01 (sample SAMN05326648, study PRJNA326480) | marine metagenome | isolation source: seawater | place: Indian Ocean: South | collected 2010 | reverse complement strand
CACTACGTTGATAGGCTGGATGTGGAAGCGCGGCGACGCGTGTAGCTGACCAGTACTAATAGCTCAATTGGCTTGATTTATGCACTGAAAAAAATTTTTGAGATATAAACTAAACTAAAAAGATTAATTTAATCTAGAAAAATCTGTTGTAGAAATTTCAGAATTAAAATATCTAAAAATATCATCGCCTTTTTCACAATTTGAGATAATTTTAAATAAATTGTCTAATATTTTAAAATATTTTTTTAGAATTTTTTTATTATGTGAAACCGAAACGTATATAGTTGTTGTAGCTAGTATTCTTTTTTTGAGCATTTCTTGAGTAATGTACGTTTTGTAAACTTGATGATATTTGCTTTTAAAAGTAAAAGTACATAGAGCGTCTATCCCTGTAATTTTAATATTTAACTTGTGCTTTAGAGCTAATTTTTTCCATTTCATTTTAATAAACTTTCCTAAACTTGAGATATAGTTCCAACTTTTAGTTCTTTCCATTATTTCAAGGGTTTTTAAAGCTGCTACTGAACCAATTCTCTCTGTCCAAAAAGTACTGCTTATAAATGTTTTTTTAATGCTATCCATTATTTTTTTTTTGCCCAACACTGCTGTAATAGCATATCCATTGCCCAAAGCTTTACCTAACATCATCATGTCAGGTTCAACACCATAAATTTTATGTATTCCTCCAAAAGTTTGTCTAAACCCTGAGGTGCATTCATCAAAGATCAAGACTATATTTTTTTTATTAGCTAGTTCTCTTACTTTCTTTAGAAAATTATTTTTTGGTTGTTCATTTCTTATAACTTCCATCTTAATAATACCTATATCTTTTTGTTTTTTTAATATTTTCTTTAAACCTTCCAAGTCATTATACCTAAATGGAAAAATTGATCCTTTTAGCTCTTTATGAACTCCAGCAGTTTGTAATCCAGGCAATAAGTGCTCATTAAGATTTTTACTCTTTTCAAGGTTTGCTGCTAAGTACCAATCATGCCATCCATGATAACCACAAAAAGCTATTTTAGTTTTTCCAGTAAAGGCTCTTGCAATTCTAATTGATATAGCATTTGCCTCACCCCCCGATCTTGCAAATCTAACTTGATGTGCCCAAGGATGTAATTCTACTAATCTTTCTGCTAGATGAACTTCTTCAGCACAGTTTAAAGTGCTCATATTACCATTTTTAACAGCATTAGTTACAGCGTTGTCCACTTCTTTATTTGCGTAACCTAATATGTTAGTTCCAATACCCATAATTGAAAAATCTAAATATTCTTTTTTACTTAAAGATTGAATTTTACATCCTTTTGCTTTTTTGAAATAGCTTGGCCAATTGTTTGGCAAAAACACATCTGGTCTTTTCGAAAAAAGCATATTTCCACCAGAAATAAAATTTTTCGCCCTTTTCCAGGTTTGCTGTTCAATATTAAGGTTATTGTATTCTTTTTTAAGAATTTGAGATGTATTTAAATAAAAGATTTTTTTATTTTTTCGATAAAAGTTTAAAATATCTTTGTAGCTAAAATAATTATCTTTAAAATTACCAAAAATTTTTCTTATCAAAATTAAGTCTTCATTTCTATCTAAAGTAATTCTGAGATTTGAAAAGTCTAATTTGTCAGAATAATTAAATTTTTTAAATTTATCACTTCGTAATATATATTTTGTAACATGCTCCTGATCATATTCATTTATAGAATTTGCATACGCCCTCTTAAGCGTCTTAAAGCTAAAAAACTCAATATCCATTCCATCAGCAAAAGTTCTTTTTTCTATATTTGAAACATAGTCATATTTATTGGATAAATAAATTTTTCCTATTTTATCTATTAATCTAAAATCAATAAGCGGGCAGTCAGAAGTGATTCTTAATATATCTTTGACTGAGTATTTTTTTGCGCAATTAAAATATCTTTTTAAAACATTTTTTTCACTTCCTCTAAAGACTTCATATTTTTTTCTTAAAAGTATCTCTAATTTATTATTTTCTGAAGTATCTGGAATAGCTACTATGATTTTATTTATTGTTTTCGCTTTAGAAAGACGGTCTAATAAAAGCAATATATTTGGTTTGCCATTAATTTTTTTTAAAACTTTACCTCTAAGTCTTTTTGATCCTATCCTTGCTTGAATAATTGCGGTAACTTTTTTCATAATTAAAAAATTTTTTTTCTTTTAAATTGCCTTGCAATTCTTTCTTCTTTTCGAACACCAAATTTAACACTACTCAGTATTTTAGTAATTTTACTCATTTCATTTTTTAAGTTTTTAAGCTGGTAAGGATCAATAGAGACGGGTGCATCAACACACTTGTGTTTTGAATTAATTTTAAAATGTTTTTCAATAATCTTTGCACCTAACACATTAGCGTAAATTGGAATTTTTATTCCATTAGTATGATCTGATAAACCCACCTCACAACTAAATTTTTTCTTCAGATAATTTAAATTTGATAGATAAGAATTCTCTTCTTTATTGGGATACGAAGAAATGCAATGAAGTAAAACTAATTCAACTTTTTTTTTTTTAAAAAAATTGTATACCTTTTTTATTTCATTTAAATTTGCCATTCCCGTTGAGATTATTGTTGGTTTTTTTGTTTTTGCGACTTCGGAAATTAATTGATAATTTGATATATCAAATGAAGCTAATTTGAATAATTTTACCTTCAAATCATTTAAAAACCAAACTGCCTCTTTATCAAATGGAGTAGAGAAAAAAATTATATTTTTTGAGTCACAATAATCTTTAATAATTTTAAATTCTTTATATTTCAGTTCACATTTTTTTAATATTTTGAAAATAGGACTGTTCTTCCTTGTTCTTTTTTCAGTTATGTAAGTTTGAAATTTAATTGCATCTGCACCACTTTTTTTTGCAGCAGATACCAATTTTAAAGCCTGTTTTAAATCTCCATTATGATTTATACCAGCCTCTGCTATCAGAAAATTTTTTTTTTTGAAAAAACTCATTCTTTTTTGATTAATATTTTTATAATATCTTGCAGATTTTTATATAAAATCATAGTAATTACGTATAAAATTACACTTAGAAATATACTAAAAATTAAAATTTATATACAAAAAATTTATCAAATGAGAAAATTCATTACCTTTGGTGTACCTAATATCGGAAAAACTGAAATTCAATTATTAAAAAAAACAATAAATTCAAAGTGGATTGGTAGCGGCCCAACAACAGAAATATTTGAAAAAAAATTTAAAAACTATAAAAATAGCAGTTACTCCTTATCTTTAAATTCATGTACAGCAGCCTTACATTTATCACTTATTTCCTTAGGCATTAAAAAAGGAGATGAGGTTATTACTACTCCAATGACCTTTTGTTCAACGATAAATTCAATACTTTTAGTGGACGCGAAACCAGTTCTTGTAGATATAAATCCTAATACTTTTAATATAGATGAGACTAAAATTGAACAAAAAATTTCAAAGAGAACAAAAGCAATGATTATAGTTCATTTTGCTGGGCTGCCATGCAATATGAAACCAATTCAAAAAATTTGCAAAAAACACAATATAAAACTAATCGAAGACTGCGCTCATGCGATAGAAAGTAAATATTACAACAAACATGTAGGAAATTTTGGAGATACTGGGTGTTTTAGTTTTTATGCTACAAAAAATATAACAACAGGTGAAGGAGTAATGCTTACAACAAATAATTCAAATATTTATAAAAAAATCAGAATAATGAGATTACATGGTTTATCTAAAGACGCTTGGAAAAGGTATTTACCAGATAGTATAGATAATTCTAATAAATTTCAGCACTACGATGTTAAAGAAGTTGGATTGAAATACAACTTAATTGATTTAAATTCTAGTCTTGGAATACCTCAATTAGAAAAAATTGAAAAAAATTTAATTAAAAGAAAAAAACTTCATAATTTCTATGTCCAAAAACTTAAAGGTTTACCAATTAAATTTCAAAATATAAGACCATACCCAAATAAGTTTGCGCATCATTTATTTTTAATAGTATTTGATTCTTCTAAAACTAATAAAAAAAGAGATGAATTAATTTCTTTTTTAAATAAAAATAGAATTGGCACAGGTGTAAATTATAGATCAGTAACAGATATGTCTATCTACAGAAAAAAATTGAATTGGAGTAATAAAACGTGTCCAATATCAAAAAAAATTGGAGATAACATCTTGAGCTTACCCTTGTATCCATCATTGACCTTTGCTCAAGCAAAATATATCACTAATAAAGTAAGTGAATTTTTCAAAAACTAAAGTTTTATTCAGATGTGACTCAGGTAATATGAGTCAGCTTGGATCGGGCCATCTTTTTAGATCAATAACAATAGCAAAATTTTTAAAAAAAAAATTTCTATTAAAGTATAATGATATTATTTTTGTAACAAAAACAAAGAAAAAGTTTTCTCAAACAAGTAAAATATTAAAAAATTATAATTTTAAAATTTACAGAATAGACTCTAATATTAAGAATTATTCAACTAGAGAAGCAAAAATACTTAATAAATTTGAAGGAAAACTCGTTATTATAGATCGGCTTGGAAAAGTTAATAAAAAATTTATTAACTATGGATTGAAAAATTTTAAAAAAAAAATAATTATAGATGACTCATCAAATTATCGTAATTACTTTGATATTAGTTTTAATCCTTTAATAACTAACGTAAAAAAATTTAAAAATAATTTTATCGGACTTAAAAAATTTATTTCGCCAATTTACTTTTACAAAAAGAGAAAAATTAAAACAAAAAATGGAGTTTTTATTTTTTTTGGAAATTATGATAAAAAAAATATTTTAAAAAAGGTCCTTTTAAATAAAACATATAAACAAACTATCGTATTTTATTTACCAGAAACTTATAGGTCAGTTGCAAAAGCTTATAATATAAAGAACAAAATATATTTTTTCAAAATGAATAAATTTTATTATTATATGCAAAAATCAAAATTTGCGATTTTATCTGGTGGGATGACTTTATTTGATGCTTTATATATGAATAAAAAAATCATTTGTATCCCTCAATATAGTCATCAATTTGACAATTTATATTCCAATAAAATTGAAAATAATTTAATCTTATTAAAATATGGTCAAAAAAACTTTAAAAGCGAATTAGCAAAATTTTTTGAGAAAATGATTCTTTCAAAAATAAAAATAAAAAAATGTAAATTAGTCAAAAGAAAAAATATGAGTTTAACACTTAAGTCTATAGGCGAGCAATTTAATGGATCAAAAAAATAAAAACTTATTTGAAATCAAAAAAAATATTATTTTTATCACTGGAGTAAGCGGGCAAGTAGGTAATAATTTAGCAAAACTTTTTTTAGAAAATGGATGTAAAGTTTATGGGATTGATCAAAAAAAAAATAAAATAAGACATAAAAAATTTATATTTTTTAAACAAGATATTACAAATGAAAAAGGCATAAAAAATATTTTAAATAAAATCATAAAAACTGAAAATAAAATTGATGTAATTATAAATAATGCGGCAGTGTCATTTTTTTCAGATATTTTAAAAAAAAATAATAAAGAAACTAACTTGACATTCAATGTAAATTTAAAAGGAGTAATCAATATTACAAATGAATACTTAAGGATTCACAAAAAGAAAAAATTAAAAGCATGTAGAATTATTAATATTTCATCGATCTATGGTATAGTTAGTCCAGATTTTAATATTTACGACAAAGGAGATAGATTTAGTTCAGAAATATACGGAGCAACAAAAGCAGGATTAATTCAACTTACAAAGTATTATAGTGTTTTGTTGGCTAAGTATAATATTTTAGTAAACTGTATATCTCCGGGTGGTATTGAAAATAAAAAAGTCCAAACCAAAAAATTTCAAAAAAAATATTCTCATAGAGTTCCCTTAAAAAGAATGGCTCAGGTTGAGGATTTATTTACGACAATATTATTTCTTTCTTCAAAAAAAACCAAATATATTACAGGCCAAAACATTGTCATAGACGGCGGCCTATCTTCGAAATAAATTTTTAAATTATGCTAATTTTTGAGACATTAAAAAAAAATAAAATAAATAAAAAGAAGGTAGACTCACTTTGTAAACTCAAAAATACTTTTTGGAAATTTGGTATATCAGCAAACAAAAAATGGTTTTATAAAAATGTTAAAGCAAATGATCTTAATTTATTTTTGACAAAAAACGGAAGTCTAATTGGATATACTCTTTTAAGAAAAAGAACTTATAAACAAAATAAAAAAAAAAAAATATTTTTTTTATTTAGATACCATAATAACCTCAAAGAAATTAAGAAATAAAGGTTTTGGTCAATTATTATTAGCTTATAATAATTTTGTTATAAAAAAAAACAGTCTTATTGGATTTTTACTATGCAGGACAAAGAACATTGACTTTTATAGAAAAATGGGGTGGAAATTAATTAGTAAAAGTAAGTTTATAATTTTGAATAAAAAAACTAAGAATTTGCATGCACTAATTTTAACTGAAAAAAAAATTTCTAAAAAATATGAATTTGAAATATAAACATGATATGTAAAATTTGTAATAATAAATCATCAAAAAAATTTATTAAATTATACATCCATCAAAATATTAAATATTTTCGTTGCGATATATGTGATTTTGTCTTCCAACATCCACTTTTAAGTCAAAACAAATTAAACATTTTTTACGATAAGAAATATTTCGATAATAATTATAAAAAAAGTAAAGATTACGATCTAAGAAAAATTCAATATAAGAAAGACAAAGAAATTATTCTAGAGTTTTTCAAAGACAAAAAAAATAAAAAAGTGTTAGATTTTGGATGTGGAAACGGAGAGTTTCTCTCATTGTTTAAATCGAAAAAATTTGGTTATGAATACAATTTAGATGCAAAAGTAAATCAAAAAATTACTAGAATATCTAAAAAAGAAGTTTTTACGAAAAAATTTGATATGATAATAATGAGAGGGGTCATAGAACACCTACCTGATTTTGATCAAATTGTAAAAAAATTATCAAAATGTCTTGTAAAAAATGGTCTTTTTTATATCACAGCAACTCCAAATATTTATAATTTAACTTTTTTTCTCTCTAAAAAAGATTTTAACCAAAACTCTCCTGGTCATTTATTTCACTTTAATCATGTAAATTTGAGTCTCTTCTTTCTAAAAAATAATTTTTTAAATATATGTACAAAATTTGAGTACTTAAATACACCTTACGCTAATACAAAAAAAGATTTTGCAAATTTAAAAAATCAATTAAAAAAAATGAACAAAAAAGTAAGAACTACTTCTCCCCCTTCCGTAGGGAATATGTTAACTTCGGTTTTTAAAAAAATGGCTTAAAAACAAGGATTTACACTTGTTTTGGTATTTAAAAAAAGCTTTACTGTTCAATATATGAACGATATTGTTCAAAATATGAACAATAAGAATTCAGAAGATTATTTTAAAATTTTAAGGAAAATTCAAAAAGATCCAAAATACTCCCAGAGAAAATTGGCTCATGAACTTGGATTTAGTTTGGGAAAACTTAACTATTGTCTTAAAGCACTTCAGCAAAAAGGTTTTATTAAAATAAAAAATTTTAAAAAAAATCCTAATAAACTAAACTATTTTTATATCCTTACTCCAAAAGGAATTTCAGAAAAAACAAAACTGACTATTAATTTTATGAAAAGAAAAATGAATGAATACGAGGAATTAAAAAATGAGCTTAAAAAAAATCAAAATATTTTTTAACTAATCAAAATTTTATGAAATTTTTAATATTAAGTGAAATAAGTGAATTAAAATTAAAAAATGATGAAAACTATATTGTTTTTGAAAAATGTCATGAAGATTTTTATTCAAAAAAAATAAATAAATCTAAATTACAAATTTACAATCCTAATATTCTTAGAAAAATTGATAAGAATAAGTCATTTGATTTTTGTGATAAAATTTATGAAAAAATTTTAAAAGATATATCTATTGAATTAAATAAACTACATGATGTAACTTTAAGTTATAAATCATGGGAGATAATTTTTGGTAATTGGTTAAGATACTTTATTTGGACTTGTTATGAGAGATACACGAGCATTAACAAAACAATAAATAATATAGATATTAAAGAAATACTAATTAAAAAAAATAACAATTTTGAATTTCACTCTAGGGATACAGATGGGATATATTATAATTCAATTGATGATGAGTGGAACAGTAATTTATATTACAAAGTTTTAAAATATTTAAACATTAAAAATTTAAGAATTTTTCCTTATGATTCAATTAAAAAGGAAGATAATAAATACATAACAAATAAAATTACTTTTAAAAATAAAATACTTAAAAGTCTTTTAAATATTTTTAAAATAATTAATACAGAAAATTCTGCAGTTGTATTAAATACTTATTTACCCAAATTTTATGAAAAATTGTTTGAAATTTTATTATTTCAAATACCAACATATTGGGATTTTGGAAATATAAATTATAAAAAATACGATTATGGAATGAGGGAAAAAATAAATTTAGATTATGAAAAAAAAACAAATATTGAAAACTTTATAAGAAAAAATATAAAGTTCTTCCTTCCAATTTCTACTGTTGAGTCTTTTGAAGATATAATGGAAAAATCTCAAAATGTGGGTCTTCCAAAAAATCCAAAATTTATTTTTACATCAAATGATTATGAACATAATGAAATATTTAAATTTTATGTTTCAAAATTAAGTGAAAAAAATAAATCCAATTATTACATTGGCCAACACGGTGTTTATTTTTCTGATATTAGGGGAGATAAACTGCGTTCAGAATTTTCAACTCCAAATAAATTTTTAACTTGGGGATATTCTGATTCAAAAAAATTTATTCAGTCTTTTAACTTCGCTACATTAGGGAGAAAAAAATATCAAAATTCTAAAAAAAAATTTAAAAAATTTCTTATAACTGTTATGCCTATGGACTACAAAATTTACCCATATAGTAACATGCATTATTTAGAAAAAGGCTTTAGTAATGTGCTAGATATTTTAAAATCCTCGAATTAAAAAATTACAAAAAACGCGGTAGTAAGACTTCATGAAATATTTAAAATAAGAAAGGGAAAATTTTACTTAAAAAAATATTTTGATGATAAATCACTTAATATTGATTTTGGTGCTGAGGCTTTTCATAAAGTTAGACAAAACTCTAGACTGACATTTTTCAATTACGATAGTACGGGAATTTTAGAAAATTTGTCACTTAATTATCCTACAATTTGTATGTGGGATGATTTTGATGAATGTATAAGTGACGATTTTATAGATAAATATCGAATATTAATTGATGCAAAAATATTATTTCTTAAGAGAGATGATTTAAAGATACATCTAAACAGTGTTTGGGACAATATCGACGAATGGTGGTTAGACAAAAAAACACAAAACTGTATTAAATTATTTAATCAAAATTTCAATATCCAAGGAAATTTATCCTCATTACTAAATCTAAAAAAAATTTGTTTAAACTAATATGAAAAAAACTTATCTAAAATTTTATGGTTTTTTAAATAAAAAAGAAAAAATAAAATTAAACTTTATACTATTTATAACTTCTTTGAGCTTTATACTTGAATTTTTGAGTATTGCTTCAATCCCCTTATTTTTTGGTTTAGTGACAAAAAATTTATTAATTATTGAAAATTTAAAAGAATTTTTAAGTATATTTAATTTAGAATTAGTTATTGATAATGAAATAATAATTTATATTGGGATATTAATAGTACTTATTTTTGTAAGTAAAAATATTTTATTATCTTTTTTATTAATTTATGAAAATAAATTTTATGAAAATATTAAAAATAGATTATCAGAAAATATATACTCAAATTTCATATATGCTGAATTTGAAAACTTATTGGATTTTAACCCATCAAACATAAGCAGGACTATAGTATCTGTTCAAGACGTTTTTTTATATATTCAAAGTTTGGTCGGACTTTTTAAAGAAATATTAGCAATTTTTGCGATTTTCTTAATTTTAATTTTAGTAAATCCTCAAATAGTCATGATAATTTCTTTATTATTTTCTTTAATAACGTATGGGTATTTTAAGTTTTTAAAACCATTTCTAAAAAAAGCAGGAGAGGAGAATCAAAATCTCATATCAAATATTATTAAATTACTTAATGAAACATTTGGATCAATTAAAGAGTTGCGGATCCTTAAAAAAGAGGAAAAAATTGAAGAAATATTTTTAAGAAGTGTAAAAAATTATAATAAGAATTTTTTCTATTATAATGTAATTCAAAAATTTCCAAAAATATTATTAGAAGTTATATTTTTGACATTGTTAATGGGAATAACAATTCTTTTTCTCAAAAAAGATCAAAATTTCATAACCTTAATGCCAGAAATAATTCTTTATGCAATAGTAAGTTTAAGGTTTATACCTGCATTTAATTCATTGTCTACAAGTTTCACGTATTTAAAAATAGGTGAAGCTGCCGTTAATGTAATTTTTAGTGATTTAAAAAGACTATCTTTAGTAAATAAAGTTGAAAAAAAATTAATTAGTAATTTTGCAAAAGAAAAAAATAATAATGAGTATTTATTAGTCGAAAATTTGAAATTTAGATATCCTCAAAGCCCTGCCGATACCATTCGGTCTATAAATTTAAAAATTGATAAGGGAAATAAAATTGCAATATCTGGTAAAAGTGGCTCTGGTAAAAGTACTTTAATGCATTTAATGTTAAGTGTTTTAAAACCTGACTCTGGAAATATTTATTTCAAAGAAAAAAGTATTTATGACAAATCAATTAATTGGTTTAATAAAATAAGCTACGTTTCTCAATCATGTTATCTTTTAGATGCATCTATTGAAAGTAATATAACTTTTAGTTTTGATAAAAAAATCGACAAACAAAAACTTACTGAGGCTATAAAATTAGCAAATTTAGGAGATTTTATTAAATGTCAGCCATCTGGAATAAATACATTTGTAGGAAATGATGGGATAAAAATTTCTGGAGGAGAAAGACAGCGTATAGCTATAGCAAGAGCAATTTATAAAGATAGTGAAATAATTTTTATGGATGAATTTTCTAGTGCATTAGATGAAAAAAATGAGGAGATAATTTTTCTAAATTTATT
>MDTA01197180.1_pt1 | contig 11107 bp, 10 predicted proteins | sample 811151 | NCBI WGS metagenome assembly MDTA01 (sample SAMN05326648, study PRJNA326480) | marine metagenome | isolation source: seawater | place: Indian Ocean: South | collected 2010 | reverse complement strand
GGAGAAAAAAATTAAAAATAATACAATTTTTGTAATTGAAGCATCTTCTTATCAACTTGATTATAGCAAATACTTTAGGTCAAAATATTCAATTATACTTAATCTAAATCCAGATCACTTAGAAAGGCACGGATCTTTCAAAAATTATGCTGAAGCAAAATTTAAACTAATTAAATCTCAAAATCAAAATGACTATACTTTTATAGAAAATGAAAATAATTTCCTAAATGAATTAATTAAAAATAACAACATTAAGTCAAAAATAATAAAAATTAATTATTTAAAGAATAAAAACCACTTTAAACAAATAGATAATATTTACTTTAACAATTCTAGTAACAAAAAAAATCTTAGCTTTGTTTTTGGTATTGCTAAAGTATTAAAACTAAATTTAAAAACTGTTATAAATACAGCAAATAAATTTAAAGGGTTGGATTATAGACAACAAATAATTTATAAATCAAAGAAGTTAATAATTATTAATGACTCAAAATCTACAAGTTTCTCAGCAACAGCTCCATTACTTGAAAGTTATAAAAATATCTATTGGATATTAGGAGGACTTGCTAAAAAGGGAGACAAACTTATATTAAAAAAAAAATATTTTTCAAATATTAAAGCATACATATTTGGAAAAGACAGAAATTTTTTTATAAATACACTTCCAAACCAAGTTTCTTATAAGTCCTCTTCAACACTTAAAGAAATTATGAAAGATTTAAATGACGATATTAAAAATGATTGTACTAAAAAAGTAATTATTTTTAGTCCATGCGCTGCTTCCTTCGATCAATTCAAAAATTTTGAGGAAAGGGGAAAATTTTTTAATAATTTTATAGGAAATATGCTTAAAAAATATAAATATGAATAAATATTTAGATACTTTTTACGACTGGTGGAAAAATATAGATAAATTTTTATTATTCTTAATTTTAGGTTTATTTTTATTAGGTCTTTTCTTTTCATTAGTTTCCACTTCTCTCATAGCTTCAGACAAATTAGACACAAAATCGTATTATTTTTTTTTTAAACATTTTGCCTACATAGTTTTAGCAATAGTTATTTTATTTATTTTCTCATTTTTAAATCAAAAAATTTTAACAAAACTTTCGTTTATTTTATTCTTGGTTGCATTCATTAGCTTGATATTAGTTCCTATTTTAGGGATTGAGGTAAAAGGATCAAAAAGATGGCTAGATTTGATATTTTTACCAAGATTTCAGCCTGTTGAGATTGTTAAACCATTTTTTATTGTATCATTATCACTATTGTTAACTCTTCAAAATAGAAGATTGTATTTTAAATACTTCTTGAGCACTTTATTAATACTTCCAATATTAATGTTGCTTGTCTATCAACCTGATATTGGCCAAACACTTTTGATATCAATGGTTTGGTTAGCTATAATATTTATATCTGGGATTAACATTTTCATTTTTTTTATATTCTTTCTGTTTGTTGGTTCAACCGTCAGTTACTTGGTTTTGTTCGTCCCAAAATTTGAATATATTAAAATTAGACTGCTTGCTTTTCTAGATTCTGGTTCAGGAAACAATTATCAAGCAGAAAAAGCAAGTGACGCAATTATTAATGGTGGCTTTTTTGGAAAAGGTATCGGCGAAGGTACTTTAAATTCCAGAGTTCCAGAGGCACATACAGATTATATATTATCAGTTATATCTGAGGAGTTTGGTGCAATAATAGTTATTGGAATATTATTTTTATATCTAATTTTTTCATATAGGGTAATTAGAAAAATTAATTTTGTAAATGAAGATTTATCAAAACTTATTTTAAGTGGGTGTATTTCTTTAATTTTAATTCAAACGTTTATTCATGTTGGTGTAAACATACGAATACTTCCAACCACAGGAATGACTTTACCATTCCTTAGTTATGGTGGGTCATCCATTGTTAGTACAGCAATTCTATCAGGATTAATTTTAAATCTAACAAAAAGAAAATTATATTGAGTGGATGAAAAAAATACTTATCATAACTGGTGGCTCAGGTGGACATGTAATCCCATCATTAAGTATATATGATGCTTTAAAAGATGATTATGAAGTACAAATTTCTACAGATTTAAGAGGATCAAGATATATTAATAATGAAAATTATAATTATTCATTAATAGATGTGCCTAATTTATTCTCAAATTTATTGTTGCTACCATACAATTTAATAAAATTTTGTGTTTCAATAATCAAATCCTATAAATTTTTAAAATTAAATAAATTTAATATTCTAATTAGCACAGGTGGGTATATGTCCTTACCTTTATGTCTTGCTTCTAATTTATTGAATATAAAAATTTTTATTTTTGAACCAAATTCTGTTATCGGGAGAGCGAATAAATTAATGCTTAGTTTTGCTAAAAAAATAATTTGTTACGATAAAAATTTAAAAGGTATTTCTAAAAAACTTTCAAATAAGATTTATATAGTTAATCCATTGCTTAGAAAAGAAATCTATAAATATCAAAAAAATCAAAAGACTATGATTGAAGAAAAAAAAAAATTATTAATTATTGGTGGAAGTCAGGGTGCAAAGTTTTTCGATGAATTTATTACTAAAATTATAATTAAACTCTCTAAAACTCATAAAATTCAAGTATTACAACAAGTAATTAATAAAAATTCTAAGGAAATTATCAAAGAATTATATCAAAAAAATCATATAGAACATGAATTATTTGACTTTGACAGTGAATTATTAACTAAGGCAGCAAATTATGACTTAGCTATAACACGGTCTGGAGCATCTACAATTGCAGAATTGGGTTATTTAAATATTCCATTTGTGGCAATTCCATTTCCTTATGCTAAAGATGATCATCAATATTTTAATGCAGAATATTATGAAAAAAAAAAATCTTGTTGGCTTATTATGCAAAAAGATATCAGTGAGAAAAGCTTTAGAGACTTGATGATAAAAATATTTGAAGATAAAAATGCGTATCTTTCTAAAAAAAATAATTTAATTCAACTTACTAAAGAAAATACCTGGTTAAAAAATCAATCTAAACTAATTGAGCTTATAAATGAAAATTGATCTAGGAAAAAATGAACTAATTCATTTTGTTGGTATAGGTGGAATTGGTATGAGTGGTTTAGCCTTGATTATGAATGAATTAGGTTACAAAGTTCAAGGTAGTGATATTGCTGATAATCGAAATATTGAGAGATTAAATGAAAAAAAAATAAAAATATTTCTAAATCACAAGAAAGAGAATATAAAAAAAACAACTGTCCTAGTAATTTCTTCAGCAATAAAGAAAAATAATCCAGAATTAGTTGAGGCTATCAAAAAAAATTTACCAGTTTATACAAGAGGAGATATGCTAGGTCATATAGTGTCTTTCATGAGAAATGTTGTTGTTACCGGTTCTCATGGCAAAACTACAACGACATCATTAGTGTCAAGTATCTTTACAGCAGGAAAATTAGATCCAACTATAATCAATGGTGGTGTATTAAATTCATTTGGTAGTCCAGCAAAGCTGGGCAAAAGTAATTGGTGTGTAACTGAGTCTGACGAGTCAGATGGTAGTTTTTTAAAAATTCCCTTTACATATTCTATTGCTACTAATCTAGACTCTGAACACTTAGATTTTTACAAAAATATCAATAATCTTAAAAAAAGCTTTCTAAAATTTTTTGAAAAAATACCATCTGTAGGTAAGGGTTTTGTATGTAATGATGATCAAAATCTTAAAAAAGTTCTTAAAAAATTAAAAAATAAAAATTTTTATACTTATGGAAAAAGTAAAAAGTCAAATTTCCAAATAATAAATATAAAACAAAATACTAATTTTTCTTGTTTTGATATTAAAATTAATATTCCAAGTAAAAAAAAAATAATTAAAAGAATTAAGATTCCAATGATAGGAGTCCATAATATTCAAAATGCAACTGCAGCAGTTTCTTTAGCATTTACAATTGGACTGCCAGAAAAATATATTAAACTTGGATTGTACAATTTTAAAGGAGTTCAGAGAAGATTTTCCCATTTATTTGATTATAACAATATAAGTTTCTATGATGATTATGCTCATCATCCAACAGAAATAAGTTCGGTTTTAACTGGCGTTAAGAAAGTCTACAAAAATAAAGAAATTGTATGTGTTTTTCAACCTCACAGAATCTCCAGAGTAATAAATTTGAAAAAAGAATTTTCAAAATGTTTTAAAATGGCAGATACAGTCTTATTGTGTCCAATTTACACAGCTAATGAAAGATTAAAACTTAATTTTACATATCATTCATTTGCAAAATCAATAATAAAAAATTCAAATGTTAATTTAATACTAGTTGATGATGAATCACAATTACGAAAGTTTATAAAGCAGAATGTATTTGGTAAAAAAATTTATATAGGTATGGGTGCAGGATCTATATCTAGCTGGATGAAAAATTTGAAAAATATATTTTAATGGAAATTGAGGACATAAAAAAATCAAAATTATTAATACATGGAGATATTTATTTTGATCAGAGTATTAAAAATCTCAATTGGTTCAATATTGGTGGAAAAACAAAAATTTTATTTAAACCAAACTCTCTTAAGGGACTGATAGAATATCTAAAACTTTATTCTTCAAGAGGTAAAATATTTATTTTAGGAAATGGATCAAACGTACTATTTGACGATGATACATACCAAGGCACAGTAATTAAACTAGGTAAAAGCTTCTCAAATATTACCCTTCTAGATAATGAAACAATCATTGCTGGAACTGCCGCTTCACAAAAAAAAGTTTCTGAATTTGCAAAAGACAATAATATTTCTGGATTAGAGTTTATGTCATGTATTCCAGGTTCTATAGGTGGTGGTATTAGAATGAATTCTGGATGTTTTAAAAAAGAATTTAAAGACATTCTTATTTCTATTCAACTAGTTGATTATAAAGGTGTTGTAAGAAGTATACCTGCAGATAAAATTAATTTTAATTATAGATCTATAGAATTACCAAATGAATTAATATTTTTAAGTGCTACCTTCAAAGGAATAATAAAAAATAGTATAGAAATAAATAATTATATGCGTGAGCTAAATACAATTAAAAATATGGCTCAACCGACAAAAATTAAAACAAGTGGAAGTACTTTCAAAAACCCTATTAATCAAACAAATAAAAAAGTTTGGGAATTAATTAGATCAAGTGTTCCTAATGGAACAAGTTTCGGAGATGCAATTATATCTGATAAACACGCAAATTTTTTTGTAAACAAAAAAAATGCAAAATCTATAGATATGAAGTCTTTAATTAATTTTGTTAAAAAAAAAGTAAAAGATAATACCGGTGTAAAACTAGAATTAGAAATTGTAATGGTTGAATAATGGATAAAGTACTAATATTAGCAGGAGGATATTCTAATGAAAGAGAAATCAGCTTAATAACAGCCAAGAGTGTAATTAATGAGTTAAAAAAAATTAAAAAATACAAACTTTTGTTAATTGAACCAGATGGCAATTTTGTGAAAAAATTAAGAAAATTCAAGCCAAATTTGGTATTAAACCTTTTACACGGAAGGTATGGAGAAGATGGTTATATTCAGTCAATACTTGAGTCTGAGAAAGTAAAGTATACTCACTCTGGAGTTCTATCATCTTCACTAGCAATTGATAAAGAAATATCAAAAAAAATATTTAAAAAAAACAATATTTTAACACCCCCATATATAAAGTTTTCTTTTAAAAATAATTCTAATATTAAAAATACAATAAAAAAAATAGATAAAAATTTAAAATTCCCTGTCGTTTTAAAGCCTATTAATGAGGGCTCTAGCGTAGGTGTATATATTTGTAACAAAAAAAATTTTAAAAATAATTTAATGAAATTAGTAAAGTTTAAAGATATTTTAATTGAGAAATATATACCTGGAAGAGAAATTCAAGCAGCTATTTTATCTAAAAAAAAATTGGGTATAATCGAACTCAAACCTAAAAGAAAATTTTACGATTATAAAGCTAAGTATAGCGCTAGTGCAAAAACTAAGCACATAATTCCAGTCAACTTAAGTTCAAGAAATTACAATAAAGTCAATACTATAGCTTTGAAAGCACATCATTTATTAAAATGTAGAGGTGTATCAAGGTCAGACTTCAGATTTTACAATAACAAATTTTATTTATTAGAAACTAATACGCAGCCAGGTATGACCTCACTTTCTCTTGTACCTGAAATAGCGAGATATAAAAACATAAGTTTTATTCAACTTATAGAGGAAATAATGCGAGATGCATCCATTGATAAGTAAAAATAAATTATACCTTTATTTATTTTTTCTAATCTTTTTAAGTTCTATATTCAATTTTAAATTTTTAGAAAATTATCAAGAAAAGTTTAATTTAAAAATTATTAATATTAGCGGAGTGTCTATTAAGGAAAAAAAAAATATTGAAAATGAATTAAATAAGTTAAAAAATACAAATATTTTCAAAATAACAGAGACTAATATTTTAGAAAATTTGAACAAATTTGATTTTATCGAGAGTATATATGTAAAAAAAATTATACCTTCTTCAATAAATATAAATTTGTCTAAAACATCTATCCTTGGAAAAACTTTTATAAACGGAGAAGAGTTCTATATTGGAAAAAATGGAAAATTTATAAATTATAATCAACTCTCTGAACAATATAATTCACCCACAGTATTTGGAAACTTTCAAACCACAGAGTATTTAGAGTTGTTAGAAATCTTAAGAGAACATAATTTAGATTTAAAAAAAATTGATAAAATTTATTTTTATAAAAATAAAAGATGGGACCTATTGTTTTATAATGGCTCGACATTAAAGCTACCTTCTAAAAAGATTGAAGATTCAATAAAAATTTACAAAAAAATGCTACTTAATAATAATTTAACAAATACTAAAATTATTGATCTTAGAGTCATAAATCAAATTATATTAACAAATAAAAATGAATAATTTAAATGCTATATTAGATTTTGGATCAAGGAATTTAATATTGGGTATATTTGATCAAAATAAAAAAAATATTTATTATTCAGCACAACAAGTAATTCATAGTGATAACAAAATAAATTTAGAAAAATTATTAAACATCCAAATAAGAGATGCTGAAAAAAATTTATCTACCCATATAGATAAAGTTATAGTTCTCTATGACTCTCCAAAATTTTATTCTCTGGATTTTTCGATAAAAAAAGTATTTGACCACAGCACATCAATAAAAAAAGTTTATAATAGTTTAATAGATGAAGCTAATTTTTTAGTCTCTCAAAATAACTTTAAAGATCAAATTATTCATCTTGTTGTAAACAATATTATAATAGATGAAAATAAAAAATTAGATAGTGTTATTAAAGATATTAAAATAAAATCATTATTATTAGAAATTAAATTTATTTGTTTAAATAAAAAAGAAATTAATGATATTTCAAATATATTTAGAAAAAATAATTTAGAAATATTGAATTTATACTGCTCTAGTTACGTTAAAACTTATTTATATAAAAAAAAATTTCAAAGTCAGGATAATTTAATTTTTTTGGATATTGGTCACAAAAGATCTAGCAGTTTAATTTTTAATAATAAAAGATTTGAATATTTTAAATCAATTGCAGTTGGAGGTTACAATATTACCAAAGATATTTCTAAAGTTTTAAAGTTAGAATTAGATTATTCAGAAGATTTAAAAATCAAATTTAACAAATTAGAAAAAGAAGTATTTTATAAGTATAGTGAAGATAAAAAAATTAATCCTTATAGTGAAGTCATTGAAAAAAATATATCCTCTAATTTATTAAAGAAAGTTATAGAGGCGAGATTAGATGAAATTATTGACTTAGTTTTAATTCAAAGTAATTACATTAAAAATTTTAATTTTTTAGATAAACTTAAATTGATTATTATGGGAGGTGGATCTAAATTAATTTGGAACAGTTATAATTTAAGTATCAAAGAGTCATTTTCAAAATTGGAAATTATTGGTGAAGATACATTAAATCCATGTGAGGCGGGTCTTGAGTATCATAATTGTGATGAAACTTTATATATAAAAGCAAAAAAAAAGTTAAAGAAAAGAGGCTTTTTTGAGAACTTTTTTAATCTATTCTCAAAATAATTGTATTTTCTTGTAATATTACTTGAATATTAAGTTTCTAATAATTTTTATATATTTATGAAATGTCAGTTTTATCTCAATCTACTATTTCGAAGAAAATATCTTTTTCAGGGATCGGAATACATACTGGCAAATCTGTAAATGTTAATATTTTACCCTCATCTCCTAACTCTGGAATTATTTTCAAAAGAATTGATTTAAAAAAAAATAATATTTTCATTCCAAATTTTGAAAACGTCAGTGATGCTACACTTTGCACAACTGTTTCAAATGAATTTTGAGTGAAAGTCTCCACAATTGAACATCTAATGGGTGCTTTATTAGGTCTTGGAGTTGATAATTTAATCGTAGAAATAGATTCACAAGAGATGCCAATTCTCGATGGATCAGCAAAAGAATTTGTAAAACTTTTAAAGGAAACAGGATTGAAAAATAGTGATGTTCCAATTAAATTAATAAAAATTAATAATCATATTGAGTACAGTGAAGGTAATAAATATATTTCATTAGATAAATCTAACACAACCTTAGAAATAGATTTTGAAATTGATTATAAAAATAAATTTATCAAAAACCAAAAAAATAAAATAAATGTATTTGAGGACAACCTTGATGAGATTTTTAACTCAAGAACTTTTTGCCTTTACGAAGATATTGAAAAACTTAAAAAAATAGGACTGGGCAAAGGTGGTTCTCTTGAAAATGCAATTGTTGTTCAAGATAACAAAATACTTAATGAAAGCGGGTTGAGAAATAATAAAGAGTTTGTAAACCACAAAATCCTTGATTGTATGGGTGATCTTTATCTAGTTGGATACAGATTAATTGGTTCTTTAAGATGTAGACATGGAGGTCATAGTTTGACAAATAAATTACTTAGAAAAGTATTTAGTGACAATAGAAACTATTCATTAATCGAAATTAAAGGAAAAAACTTACCTCATTCACTTATAAATAATCGTCATATTTTAAAATCCATTGCTTAAAAATTAGAATTATAAAAATATTCTGATAAGATTCTTGTGATGAAATTTCAAAATCTTTTATTATTATTTATTATTGTCATAACTTTAATTTCTTGTTCCAAAAAAGATGAAAAAATATCTTTAATCAAAGAAGATAATTTGGAAATGCAAATGATTGAGGCATATAATGAGGGCATTAAAGAATTTAATAAAGGTGATATCTTTTTTGCTGCAAAAAAATTCAATGAGGTTGAACTTTTATATCCACAATCATTGTGGGCTCCTAGATCGACACTTATGGCAGCATATGCATATTACTCTCAATTATATTTTAATGATGCAATTTTTGAGTTGGAGAGATTTTTAGATAAATACAAAAATCATCCTAATACTGATTATGCTTATTATTTATTAGGTGTTTGTCACTATAATCAAATAGTAAATGAGAAAAAAGATTTAGGAGAAATAGTTAAAGCAAAAGAATATTTTACCTTACTCGTGAAAGAATTTCCAAAAACAGATTTTGCTGAAGATGCTAAGTTTAAGCTTGAATTAATCCAGGAAATATTAGCTTCAAAAGAATTGTATTTAGCTAATTATTATTTTGAAAGAGAAAAATGGATACCTGCAATGAATAGATATAAAAAAATTGTTAATGAATATGATACAACAATTTTTATTGAAGAAGCATTGTATAGATTAGTTGAACTAAATTATAAGTTAGGACTTGTTGATGAAGCAAAAAAGTATGCTTCACTACTTGGATATAATTATCAATCAAGTGAGTGGTATGAAAGATCTTATAATATTTTAAATGTAAATTATAAAAAAACTGAAATTAAGAAAGATCTTAAAAATCAAAAATCTTTGCTTAAAAAATTTAAAGAATTATTTCAATAAGTAAAATAAATGAACGAAGCTGAGTTAAAAAAGTATTATAATAAGAAAATAGCTGAAATAAAAAAACACAATAAATTATATTTTGAGGATAGTTCTCCTAAAATATCTGACAATAAATATGATAAAATTAAAAGAGAAATTTTAGATTTAGAAAAAAAATATTCTTTTTTAAAGAGTATATCATCTCCATCTATTTCACTTGGTTATACGCCTTCTAAAAATTTTATTAAATTTAAGCACAGAGTCAAAATGTTATCTTTATCAAATGCTTTTGATAAAGATGATTTAGTAAATTTTGAAAAAAAAATATTTAATTACTTAAATAAAAAAATTGAAATGGAATATAGCGTAGAGCCAAAAATAGATGGCATTTCTGCTTCATTAACTTACAAAAACGGCTTATTAGTAATGGGTACATCACGTGGAGATGGCACAACAGGAGAGGTAATTACTGAAAATTTAAAAACTATTAAAGATGTGCCACATAAAATAATAGACAAAGATTTCCCCAAAGATATTGATATTAGAGGGGAAGTTTTTATAAAAAAAAGTGATTTTAATAATTTAAAAAATGAATTTGCAAATCCAAGAAATGCAGCCTCTGGATCATTAAGACAAAAAAACCCTGAACAAACAAAAAAAATTCCATTAAATTTTGTAGCCTATACCTATGGTTTTTTTGATAGTAAAACTATTAAGACACAGTCAGAATTTTTAAGTTTATTAAAAAAATGGGGATTTGTGACAAGTGATTATAATAAAGTTATTAAAACTATAAATGATCTGGAAACATTTCATAAGAAATTTGAAAAAGATAGGTTTGATCTAGAATATGATGTTGATGGTCTAGTTTATAAAATTAATTGTTTAGAACTTCAAAAAAGATTAGGTTTTACAGCTAATTCCCCTAGATGGGCTATTGCTCATAAATTTTCGGCAGATAGCGCATATTCTCAAATAAAAGATATAAATATTCAGGTTGGGAGAACTGGTGCTTTGACTCCAGTGGCAAGAATAAAGCCAGTAAATATTGGAGGTGTAGTAGTTTCAAATGCAACACTTCATAATGAAGATGAAATAATTAGAAAAGATATAAGACTTGGTGATACTGTAAAAGTAGAGAGAGCAGGTGACGTTATTCCTC
>MDTA01191243.1_pt1 | contig 11107 bp, 9 predicted proteins | sample 811151 | NCBI WGS metagenome assembly MDTA01 (sample SAMN05326648, study PRJNA326480) | marine metagenome | isolation source: seawater | place: Indian Ocean: South | collected 2010 | reverse complement strand
TTTAGTCATTAATGCTCTTCCAAAAGCAACTTGCTGTCGTTGACCCCCAGACAACTCGCCTGCATTTTGATTTCTTTTTTCTTTTAAAACAGGAAACAAATTGTAAATATCTTGAATAGTGACGTAAATGTCATCTGTTCTAATAAATCCTCCCATTTCCAAATTTTCCTCTACACTCATTCCTGTGAAAACATTCTGAGTTTGAGGAACAAATGCTATACCTAAATTAACTCTATCTTGAGGAAGCATTGTAGTTATATCATTTTGAGCAAAATTTACTGATCCGTCTGATAGTCTTAACATTCCCAACAATGCTTTCATAGCTGTTGATTTTCCAGCTCCATTTGGCCCAACAATTACAGCAATTTCTCCTTGCTTTACTTCCAAATTGATATTTTTAATTATATCAACTCCACCATAACCAGCTGTTAAATTTTTTCCTTCAAGACTAATCATTATTTTTATTTTTTATTCCTCTACCTAAATATGCTTCAATTACTTCTTCATTTGATTTTACTTCAGAAAACTTTCCTTTAAACAAGACCCCACCTTCAGCCATAACTATTACTGGATCACAAATTTTTTCTATTAAATCCATATCATGCTCAATTACAAAAAAAGTATAATTACGCTCTTTATTTAACCTTAATATTGCATCTGAAATTTCATTTAAAAGAGTTCTATTTACTCCTGCACCCACCTCATCTAATAAAACTAAATTAGCCTCCACCATCATTGTTCTGCCCAACTCAAGTAACTTTTTCTGACCTCCAGATAAATTACCAGCTATTTCTTGAGTTAAATTTTTTAAATTAAGAAATTCTATTACCTCTATTGCTTTTGCCCGAATTTCCTCTTCTTGTTTTTTTACTAAACTATCTCCTAACAATGCATAAATTAATTTTTCCCCTCTCTGATTACCTGGTACCATCATCAAGTTTTCCAAAACTGTCAAAGATGAAAATTCATGAGCAATTTGAAAAGTTCTTAAAACCCCCATACCAAATAATTCGTGAGGTTTTAATCCAGAAATATCTTTTTCCTCGACATAAATATTACCATTGTCTGGCGCATATAGCCCAGCTATAGTATTAAACAAAGTTGTTTTACCAGCTCCATTTGGCCCAATTAAACCAGTTATCGAACCTTTCTTTACTTCTAAATTTACATTATTTACTGCTTTTAAACCACCGAAGCTTTTGTTTAAATTTTTTATCTTAAGCATAATTTAGTTTTTTCAAATTATAATTTATTTCAACATTCAATACTAATCCTATAGATATCATTATAGATAACATTACTGATCCACCATAAGAAATTAGTGGTAATGGAATACCAACAACAGGCATAAGTCCTGAGACCATTGCTATATTCATAAAAACATAAATAAAAATATTTGAAGCAACTCCTAAAGCCAATATTCTACCAAAAATATGAAAGCACTTTACTCCAATAAAATAACAAACAGCTATTAATAAAATAAAAAGTAAAATAATAAAAATTGTCCCTAGAAAACCAAATTCTTCACCAATCAAGGTAAATATAAAGTCTGTTTGCTTCTCTGGAAGATATTCAAGGTAAGATTGTGTTCCTTGTAAAAAACCTTTACCAGTAGCTCCTCCAGAGCCCAATGCAATTTTTGATTGAATTAATTGATAACCTTGACCTAAAGGATCTGACTCTGGATTTAAAAAAGAAATAATACGATCTTTTTGGTATGGTTTGATATAATTTAATAATATTGGGATTGAGGCAATAGTAAATATAAGGCCGAAAATAAATTTCCATAATCTTATTCCAACTAAAAAAAGAATGAAAACACCTAGTAATAAAATACTTAAAGATGTTCCTAAGTCTGGTTGAATTATAACAAAAATAAATGGTATAAAAAGTATTAAAAAAGGGAAAAATAAGTATGTAATTTTTTTTATATTTTCAAATTTAATATTATGATAAAATTTTGCTAAAGCTAATATAATCGTAATTTTAACTAATTCAGAAGGCTGAATACTAAAACCAAAAATTCTAATCCATCTAGTTGCGCCTTTACCAAGTACACCTATTATCTCAACTGAAATTAATAATAATAAACTCAACAAAAATAATAAATATGAATATTTAAAAATTAATTTTATATCAATTAAACTAATTATTATAGCCATTACAAGAAAAAGATAAAATCTAATTAAATGTCTAGAGGTCCACGGATGATATGAGCCATCTGCTGCTGAATACAAACCAGCAGCACCAATAAAAGAAATAAGTATAAGTAAAAAAATAAGTAAAAAATTTAGATTTTTAATTTTTTCAAACATTATGTATCCAAGTTATTAAGATAATTAAAAACCTGCTTAGCGATTGGTGCTGCTGTTGATGCGCCTGAACCCCCATGCTCAATTAAAACAGAAATGGCATATTTTGGTTTTTCATAAGGCATATAACCAACAAATAAAGCATGGTCTCTGTTTTTCCATTCTTGCTCTTTTTTTCTAAAATCATCACTTTCTCTCTCAGTTATTGAAATACTTCTTACTTGTGATGTGCCTGTTTTACCTGCAAATTTTATATCATCTAATCGAGATTTATAAGCTGTACCTTTATTTTCATTTACTACTTTGAACATTGCTTTTTTAATAATTTTAATTTCTTTTTTATATTTATCATTTGTCTTAAAAATTACGTCAGGTCTTTTTAGTATTGAGGGTTTTAACTGCTTACCATCTGATGCAATAATAGATGTCATTACAGCTAGCTGAAAAGGATTTGTCAAAATAAATCCTTGTCCAATTCCAGAAATCAATGTTTCTCCAGCATACCAACTTTCTCCAGTAGAATTTTTTTTCCATTTTTTAGTCGGAATTATTCCTTTCTTTTGATAAGGCATGAATATATCAAAAACTTGACCTAAACCAAAATCCTCAGCAACTTTCGCTATTCTATCAATACCTAATTTCATAGAAATTTCATAAAAGAAAACATCACAAGATTCTTTAATAGCGTTGGTAACATCCATTTGTCCATGACCATTAGTTTTCCAACAATGATAAAGTCTATCACCAAATTCAATCTTGCCAGTACAAGTATGCATAGAGTTTGAATTTATTACTCCATGTTTGAGTGCAGCAATAGCAACAATCATTTTAAAAGTAGAGCCAGGAGAATAAAGGCCTTGTATACTTCTATTAGTTAAAGGAGATAGAGTATTTAATAAAATACTATCCCAATAATCCTTATTTGGTTTTTTTATAATTTTATTGGGATCATAAGTAGGTGTAGATGCCATACATAAAATCTCACCATTGATTATGTTAATTACATTTATAGATCCTGCTCTATGAGATTGAAGTAAATTTATAGCATATTCCTGTATTCGAGAATCAATTGATAAAATTACTTCATCACCTTGCTGACTATCAATTTTTGAAATTTCTCTGATGACTCTTCCATTTGAGTTTACTTCTATTTCTCTCTGACCAGCTTTACCAATTAGAATTGAATTGAAAGATTTTTCTAACCCTTCTTTACCTATATCAAGATTAGGCATTTTTGAAATAAACGGTAAAGATAGTTCCTTTTGATTTGGTTTACTTATATATCCTAGTAAGTGGGAAAATACATCCTTAAATGGATATATCCTTGAATAATCTTCAGAGATAAATATTCCTTTTAATTTATGTTTATTGGTTTCAATTTTTTCTAAATCAGACCAAGATATATTTTCAAAAATTTTTATTTTTTCAAATTTTTTAATTTTAGTACTTAAACTTAAAATTTTTCTTCTTTTTTTAAAATCGATTTCAATAAAGTTAGATAAATTATTTATTGTATTATTTATTGATTTTGTGTTTTCTGGAATTAAGTATAAGTCATAAACTTTTTCATTAAAAGCTATTAAAATTTTATTTCTGTCATAAATTTTTCCTCTTATTGGAAAAATAATCTCAAGATCAATTTGGTTTTTTTTAGATAGGTTTTTATATTTTTTAGAGTCTAATATCTGAATATTATATAAACGCCATCCAACCAAAGAAAAAAGGGATAACTTTAGAAGAAATAAAAAAAATGTACGTCGATTATATAAAGTTACTTGTTTTTTTTGTTGAGAATAAAACATTATAATTTATCTATTTTAGAAAATAAAATTAAAGTAGGAAAAAAAACTATAATAGATGTAGTAAATAACAATAATAAATTTTTAAAATTAATTGGGTAATCAAATAATATTTTTGCAATAAATGATTGTGAAGTTAGCATTAAAAGTGTTAAAAATAAAATAATAACAGATATCTTTTTAGAAGATAAATTTAATAAATATTTTTTAGTATAATAAAAAATAATCACAAAAACCAAAAATGAAATTAAGTGTGGGGAAATATAGTCAATTAAAAAAATATCGAAAAAGACTCCATATAAAAAAGAAATAAAGATAAGATAAAAATGAAAAAAATAAAAGATTAAGTAAATTAGAGTTAGATGAAAGCATATATAAGCTAAATAATTTACAATTTTCAAATCAACAAAATAATTTACACTCAAGGAAAAAGAAAAAAATAATATAATATTATATAAAATTACTTGACTACTAAGTAGTTTTTTTAAAAGCATTATTTTGATTCAACAATTTGCACATAGTCAATGTTTTTAAAATCAACAAATGGTAAAACATAGAAATTATTTTTTTTTATTTTAACAATTTTACCAACTAAAATCTCTGATGGAAATACTTGAGCGCTTCCACTTGTAACAACTAGATCCCCTACTTTTGGTAATTTTTCTGATTTGCTAAATGCACTAACTAAATGCACACCATCGTCTGCTCCTTTAAGAATAGAAAAGTTTTGATTGGAAATTGTTTTAACAGCAATTGATGAATTTGAATCTGTTAATAATAATACCCTTGTTTTATTTATAGAAGTATCTACAGTTCTTCCTACCAAGCCTCTATGATTAACTACAGCCATCTCATTCATTACACCATCTTTGAGTCCAGCATTTATATTTATCATTTTACTGTAAATAAAATCATTTCTACTTAATATTGAAGCAGTCTTAACTAATGATAAACTGTTATCAGTGGCATTAAGGAGTTTTTTTAAAACTCTATTTTCTGAACTGTTATGCACAGCTAGAGCTTGCCATTTTTTCAGACGCATAATTTCTTCTTTAAGAATATTATTCTCATTTTTTAAATTTCTAAATTCGTTATATTTAACCTGTATATTAGAAACTACTTTAACAGGAGCTACTAGAAAAGAAGTGATAGGATGAATGTATGAATTTGAAATTGATTTAAACTTATTAATAACAAAGACGTCTGATTTAGAAAATAATATTAAAAGAAATGACAGTATAAAAATAAATGATAGAAAAATATTTTTAAATAATCTTGATCTAGATATTGCTTTAACTTTAAAGGATAGAGCCATAAAATTTAATCAGAGGCAAAGACATCACTTAATTTAGATTTTTCTTCTAGAGCTTTACCTGTTCCCATTACTACACATAGTAAAGGATCTTCAGCAATAGATACAGGTAAGCTTGTTGCTCTTCTTAAAACTTTATCTAAATTACCTAATAATGAACCTCCTCCTGTCATCATTATACCTCTTTCAACAATATCTGCTGAAAGTTCAGCAGGGGTTTGCTCAAGGGCTCTTTTAATAGTATCAATAATTTGAGCAACAGGTTCTGCTAATGCTTCTGCGATTTGACGTTGCGAAATAGCAATCTCTTTTGGAAGGCCAGTAATTAAATCTCGACCTTTTACATTCATTGAACTGCCATCTCCATCATCAGGAGGACAGGCAGAACCAATTTCTTTTTTCATTCTTTCTGCTGTTGTTTCACCTATAGCAAGCTTATGTGTTGATCGCATGTATTCAATAATAGCTTCATCAAATTTATCGCCTGCAGCTTTTACTGAAGTCGCATGAACAACGCCTCCAAGTGACAAGACAGCAACTTCAGTTGTTCCACCACCTATGTCAACGATCATTGATCCTGTTGGCTCAGCTACTGGTAAACCTGAACCTATGGCTGCCGCAACAGGCTCGTCAATAAGAAAAACTCTCCTCGCCCCAGCTGCATCAGCTGACTCTCGTATTGCTCTTCTTTCGACATTAGTTGCACCTGTTGGCACACATATAACTATTTGAGGATTTGATAATGTTCTACCTTTATGAACTTTTTGAATAAAGCTTTTTATCATTTGCTCTGCCACTTCAAAATCCGCAATAACTCCATCTTTCATAGGTCTTATAGCTTTAATTTTTCCAGGAGTTCGTCCAAGCATTTGTTTAGCTTCATTTCCTACAGCTAAAACTTGTGTGACATTTTGATTTTCAACAGTAGCTACAACTGATGGCTCATTAAGAACTACGCCTTCACCTTTTACATATACCAGGGTATTAGCTGTTCCTAAATCGATAGCCATATCTTTTGAAAAAATACTAAAAAATTTATCAATCATACTTCCTCTATACCCCTTCTATTTTAATTTCGGCAGATTTTTTTACAATAGACTTAGTTTTTTTAAACAACAATCTATTCAATGCACTAATATAAGCCTTAGCTGAAGCCACAATAATATCTGGATCACTTCCTTTTGCTTGTGATGATAAATCATCAGATTCAAGCCTTACAATCACTTCTCCTTGAGCATCAGTACCCGCAGTTATTGCATTAACTTGATAAAGTTTTAATTTAAAGTCAGTTAATGTAAGTTTTTTTATTGCATTAAAAGTAGCATCAACTGGTCCATTACCAACATTTTTAATCGATTTTATTTCATCATTCATGTCAATTTTTAAATTTGCTTCATGTTTTTCTACAGAACCTGCGTTAACCTCCAAAGATACAAATTTAATGTGTTCATCATAAGATGAAGATCGATCTTCAGCTAGTGCAATTAAATCTTCTTCAAAAATTTCTTTTTTCTTATCAGCTAAATCTTTAAATCTACCAAATAATTCCATTAGAGCATTATCACCAGGTTCATAACCTAGTTCTTTTAATTTTTCTGAAAAAGCGTGTTTTCCTGAATGTTTACCTAGTACTAATGATGATTTATTTAAACCAACAGACTCAGGTGTCATTATCTCATAAGTTCCAGCATGCTTCAGCATACCATCTTGATGAATACCTGCCTCATGAGCAAAAGCATTTGCTCCTACAATTGCTTTATTTGGCTGAACAGGAAAACCAGTAATTGAAGAAACTAATCTTGAGGCTTTCATAATAAGATTGGTTTTGATATCGGTATGATATGGCATAAGATCTTTTTTTACCTTTAAAGTCATGACTATCTCTTCTAGAGATGAGTTGCCCGCTCTTTCTCCCATAACATTAATTGTACATTCAACTTGTCTTGCTCCTTCTTTAATTGCTTCAACATTATTTGCTGTAGCTAATCCAAGATCATTGTGTGTATGAGTAGATAAAATTGCTTTATCTATATTAGTAACATTATTTTTTACATTTTTAAAAATTTTACCAAATTCTTCTGGCAGTGTGTAGCCAACAGTATCTGGAATATTAATTGTTGAAGCACCGCAATTTATTGCAAGCTCAATACATTTATAAAGAAAATCTAATTCTGATCTACCTCCATCTTCACAACTCCATTCAATATTGTCACAAAGATTTCTTGCATGGGTTACAGTTTTAGAAATTGCATCCAAAACTTCTTCCTCAGTTTTTTTAAGCTTGTATTTCATATGAAGAGGACTTGTTGCAATAAAAGTATGAATTCGTGGAGATTTTGCATGTTGAACTGCTTCCCATGCTCTATCAATATCTTTTAAGCTCGCTCTTGCTAGTCCAGCGATTGTTGAATTTTTTACATTTTTGCTAACTTCTCTTACTGCTTCAAAATCTCCATTTGATGCAATAGGAAATCCTGCCTCAATAATATCAACTTTCATTGTGTCCAAAACTTCAGCTATTTGAAGTTTTTCATCTAAGTTCATAGATGCTCCAGGAGATTGTTCACCATCTCTTAGAGTTGTATCAAATATATATATTTTCTCAGTCATTTATTACTATTATACACTAAAAAAGAGTTAAAAAAACTTTCATCTAGTTTTTAGATTTATCAACCATTTTTCCTTCAGCTATCCAAGGCATTAAGGTTCTTAGTTTTTCTCCAACAGCTTCAATTGAGTGTTCAGCTTGATGTTTTCTCATCAATTTAAACTTAGTTTGGCCACTTTTATGTTCATCCATCCATTCTTTAGTGAATTGACCTGATTGAATCTCAGCAAGAATTTTTTTCATTTCTTTTTTGGTTTCATCTGTAATTAATCTTGGACCTCTTGAATAATCACCATACTCTGCCGTATTAGAGATAGAATAACGCATATTAGCCATTCCTCCCTCATATAATAGATCAACAATTAATTTTACTTCGTGGAGACATTCAAAATAAGCCATTTCAGGAGCGTAACCAGCCTCAATTAGCGTTTCATAGCCTGCTAAAATTAAATGAGTTAGTCCACCACATAAAACAGATTGCTCACCAAATAAATCAGTTTCACATTCTTCTTTAAATGTTGTTTCAATTATGCCTGCTCTTCCACCTCCAACGCCTGACGCATATGCAATTGCTATTTCAAGAGCATTACCAGATGGATTTTTATCAACAGCAACAAGGCAAGGAACTCCTGCACCCCTCTCATATTCTGCACGAACAGTATGTCCAGGACCTTTTGGTGCGATCATTATAACATCTATACCTTCTGCTGGTTTAATTAAATCAAAATGAATATTTAATCCATGAGCAAAAGCCAAAGCAGTTCCCTCTTTTATATTTGGGGCAATTTCGTTATTATAAATATCTGATTGAAGCTCATCTGGAGTTAGCATCATAATAATGTCAGCCCAATCAGCTGCTTCTGAAGGTGTCATTACATTAAAATTTGCATTTTTGGCTTTTTCTCTTGTTGGAGAGCCATCTCTAAGTGCAATTGCAACATTTTCAATTCCAGAGTCTCTTAAATTCATTGCATGCGCATGGCCTTGACTTCCATATCCTATGATAACAATTTTTTTATTTTTAATAAAATTTAGATCTGCATCTCTATCATAATATACTCTCATTAATCCTCCTTAGTATTTTTATATGTTGATATTGCTACTGGACCACTCCTGACAATTTCAATTTTTGTAATCTGATTTACTTCCTTAATAAATCTATTAATCCTCTCTGAAGCACCTGCGATTTCAAAAATAATAGAATTATTTTCATTTTCAATTTTCCTCGCTCGGTAAAAATCACATACTTCATAAATTTTCTTTTTATTTGTTTCATTTAAGTCTATATTTACTAGTGCAACTTCAGCTTCAACAGCACTTCCCTCTTCATCAAAGTTAGAAACAGTGTGCACTGGAACAATTCTTAATAATTGTTTTTCTATTTGACTCACTACTGCTGAAGTTCCTTCAGTTACAATTGTAATTCTTGATAAATGTTCATCATTACTCACTTCAGCAACATTAAGACTTTCAATATTATAACCTCTTCCTGAGAACATACCTATAACTCTTGCTAATACCCCAGGCTCATTATCAACCAAAACAGTTAAAATATGTCTTCTTGAAACTGATGTAGTTTCTGGACTATCATAAACAGACTTATTCATTATACTAAAATTTTACCTTTCTCAGCAGACAACTTATCTTGCTTTTGATCTTTACTTAAAACCATTTCATTATGAGCGGAACCGCTCTGAATCATTGGGAAACAATTTTCTTCCTTACTTACCCAAATATCAGCAATTACTGTTTTATCTGTATTAATCATTTCTTTAATTACATCATCAAGGTCTTCAGGTTTTTTAGCTCTTAAACCTACAGCCTTATAGCTCTCAGCCAACTTTACAAAGTCGGGCAAACTATCTGTATAACTTTCTGAATATCGTCCTCCATGCAAAAGTTCCTGCCATTGTCTTACCATTCCCATATACTCATTATTTAAAATAAAAATTTTAACAGGTAGTCTGTATTGAACTGCAGTACTCATCTCTTGTATGTTCATTAATATTGAGGCATCACCAGCAATATCAATTACTAGAGAATCCGGATTTGCAACTTGAGCTCCAATAGCAGCTGGAAAGCCGTAGCCCATTGTTCCTAATCCCCCAGAAGTAAGCCATCTATTTGGTTTTTCAAATTTATAAAATTGAGCTGCCCACATTTGATGTTGACCAACTTCAGTTGTTATAAAGGTTTTTTTATTTTTTGTTAATTCATACAACCTCTGAATAGCATATTGAGGCTTTATTTCTTTTTGATTATTTTTATAGTGAAGGCAATCAATTTGCTTCCAGCTATTAATTTTACTCCACCATAAATTTAAATCATTTTGATTAGTTTTTAATTTTTTATCTTTCCATGTTTTAATAATATTATTTAAAACATTTTTAACATCCCCAACTAAAGGGACATCTACTTTTATAGTTTTGTTAATATTACTTTCATCAATATCTATATGAATTTTTTTTGAATTTGGAGAAAAAGCATCTAGTCTTCCTGTTACTCTATCATCAAAACGTGCACCTATATTTATCATTACATCACACTCATGCATTGCCATATTAGCTTCATACATTCCATGCATCCCAAGCATTCCTAGTGATTGTGCATGAGAGGATCCAAGCACACCAAGACCCATTAAAGTCATAGTGGCTGGAGCACCAGTAATTTCAACAAATTGAGAAACAAGTTCAGAAGCCTTTGGTCCTGAATTTATACATCCACCACCAATATAAAATATGGGTTTTTTTGCTTTCACAATTAAATTAACAACTTCATTTATTTTTTCATCATTTTTAAAAATCTCTGGCTCAAATAATCTGTGATTAGGTATTATAATTTTTTCTTTTTGAGTGTAACTCCCTTTAGCAAATTGAACATCTTTAGGTATATCTATTAAAACTGGGCCGGGTCTTCCATCTTGTGCTATTGTAAAAGCTTCATGAAAAACTGGAGATAATTTATTTGGATCTTTTACTAAATAATTATGCTTTGTACATGGTCTGGTAATTCCTGTCGTGTCACATTCTTGGAAAGCATCACTTCCAATTAAATGTTGAGGTACTTGACCTGTTAT
>MDTA01215722.1_pt1 | contig 11110 bp, 10 predicted proteins | sample 811151 | NCBI WGS metagenome assembly MDTA01 (sample SAMN05326648, study PRJNA326480) | marine metagenome | isolation source: seawater | place: Indian Ocean: South | collected 2010 | reverse complement strand
CCGACCGTCATCATGCTCTGTGGACTCCAGGGCACAGGAAAGACCACCACCTGCGGCAAGCTGGCCGCGTATCTGAAGAGAAACGGCCGCAACACGCTGGTCTGCGCCGCCGACCTGCAACGCCCCGCCGCCGTTGAACAGCTGCAACTGGTCGTGGAGGGAGTCGAGGCCAAGGCGAAGGGAAATGCCAAGGTCGCCTTCCATGGAGAACCCGACAAATGCGCCGAGTACGGTAATGCCACCGGTGTCGCCATCGGCGTCTGCCAGCGGGCGTTGAAGAGAGCTCGCAGTGAACGGTTCGATGTCCTGATACTCGACACCGCCGGTCGACTGCATGTCGATGACGACCTCATGCAGGAACTGGACGGTGTCCGATTCGCCTTGAATCCACATCAGATCTATCTCGTCGTCGATTCCATGACGGGACAGGATGCCGTCGAGTCGGCCAGGGTCTTCAACGAGAGGATGTCGGTGGACGGCATCATCATGACCAAGCTCGACAGCGACACCCGTGGTGGAGCGGCCCTTTCCGTCAAGGAGATCACAGGCGCGCCGATCAAGTTCATCGGAACCGGCGAAGGCCACGATGCGCTCGAGGAGTTCCATCCCGAACGCATGGCCGGGCGAATCCTGGGAATGGGCGATGTCGTCTCCCTCGTCGAGAAGGCCCAGCAGGAAGTCGATGAGGAGGAGGCGGAGGCAATCGCCGAACGCCTGGCCAAGGGCCAGTTCTCGATGAACGACTTCGTCAAGCAGATTCGATCCATACGCAAGATGGGCCCGCTCAAGCAGATCATGGGCATGATTCCCGGAGTTGGTTCGGCGATCAAGAACATCGACGGTCAGGAAGGCCAACTGGACAAGATCGAGGCGATCGTCGGATCCATGACCGAGCAGGAACGCGAGGACGCCAAGGTCCTCAAGAACAAGTCCCGTGTTCGACGGATATCACGGGGGTCGGGTGCCCCCGGCCCCGAGGTCAACAAGCTGCTCAAGCAGTTCGAGATGATCAAGAAGATGTCGACTCAGATGGCCGGCATGGGCATGATGGGCAAGATGAAGGCGATGAAGAACATGCAGGGCAATGACGCCATGGCAGGCATGGAACAGCTGGCGGCGATGACGGGCCGTGGCAGCACCAAGACCAACAGCGTCAAGAAGAAGTTCAAGAAGCGCAAGAAACGCTGAGCACTCAGGTCAGCGGTGTACCCGCCCTCGGGCGCGTGCCCATCTCCCGCAGCTTTGGAATAACCACATCCGAGAGCATGATCTTCAGACAGGCCGCCACCGGTATGGAGATCAGCATGCCGTAGACGCCGAGCACCGAACCACCCGCGAGAATGGCGACGAAAATGGTGACCGGATCCAGGTTGGTCGATTTACCCTGGATCCACGGAGTCAGCACCCAACCATCGATGTTTCCGACGACGGCGTAGACGACCGTCGGCCACAGCAGGATTCCCCACCAGGCCATCCTGTCCGCTTCGGCCACCTCGAGCTGACCAACGAGCAGCAGGAGCACCGAGAGCGGAATCGCCACGAGGCCCAGATAGGGAACAATGCTGATGAATCCTGCGAATATCCCGAGCAGTATGGCGTATGGAACCCCGATGAACATGTAGCCGACGACGAACATCACGGACATGATGATCGCGATCAGAATCCTTCCCCTGACGAAACCAGAGACTGCCGCATCCATCTTGCCCAGCAGATGACGAGTCTGCGTTCGGTCACGTTCAGGGATCATGCTGTCCATGAACTCGGTCACATGGGGGTACCAGAGACTGAAGAAGAAGAAGTAGAAGGGAATCAGGAACATCAGCATCGCGATGGTGAAGACCTCGAGCACCACGGACCAGGCGATGCTGCCTCCCTGTCTGACGATTCCGATGAGGGTGCCGGCATTTTCGGCGGCCCTGCTTCGAACGGACTGGATCATCTCACTGTCGTTGAGTCGAGCCAGTTCAGAGCCGGCGGATGCGTCGACACTGTTGGCCCCGACGTTCTTCTCGGTGGAGTTCCCGGGCTTAGCGGCCACATCGTCGCCGACGGAAGCAAGTGGAAGATCCTCCTTCGGGTCAACCGGACGGTCTCCACTTGGCAGGAACTCGATGAGCTCGACCAGATCGGAACGAACATGCTCTGGGGCATACTGATCGGTCAGTTTGATGAGCTTGGTCCTGACGACACCGCTCTCCACCTCGTCGACCAGATCCAGCACCTGATTGACACCCGGCGGGATGACGAATGCGACCAACGCGAGAATGAGCACGATGAAGACACCCAGAAAGAAGATCACTCCGCCCAGACGCTTGAATGGGATCCAGACGCACTCGCTGCTCCATCGAATGGCCGGCTCGGCCAGATACGCCAGCAGAAGCGCCACCAGCAACGGAACTGTCACGTCCCGCATGGCGTAACCGAGCCAGAAAAGAAGGAACACGACAACTCCTATGAGTATGTCGCGTATGAATCGGATCTGCCAAAGATGAAGGTCGGCCCAATCATTCGCCTGGGGTGATTCGTCGCCGCGATCATCCATACGAGCAATCCTTCTTGATATCGATCATGAGGTGGAGCCGCATTCACCGATGTGCGATGCAAGCTCCTGTTGCGAGAAGACTTCACGAAAATCGAATACGCCGTTGAAATCCTCGATCACGTCGTCGGGGCGACAGATCATCAGGCCGGCGTCGATCATGTCGAAGACGATCACGCCGAAGTCATCCGAACGACTGATGCCCCAGCAGCTGAGAACCACCGGTGCCATCATGCCCCACTGGTCGACGGCGAAGTCCTTGAGCCCGATGCAGAGCTCCTGCCCGGTGACATGCCTGTCCAGATCCTGCATCGACTCGGATTCACCGAAGACCATGTTGGCCGTGTGTCCGAGCCCCTCCTGCACGAAGTGATAGGCCTCGAGAGGATATGGACCCTCCTTGGCCTTTCTGCAGATGGCATCCCAATTGACGTTTCCAGAATTCTGTCCGCTCATGATTCACCGGTGATTGATCGAAAACCACATTGCCAAATCCTCTTCACTTGGAATCATATCGGACGAACAAGCCAAAGGCATTGACGAGATATCCATTTCAGGCCCGATCGGGACCTTCGGCAGGTTCCAGTAGCCATCGAGGGGCCTCATTCGATTCGAGAACATCCCGTAGATTCGACGACCGCCCGCCAGAAGACACCGCCAGCAGACCCCCGATTCGACCCGGGCTCAGGTCGACCATCTCGGTATCGATTTCAAGGCCCCGAGCACCGTCGATCGTGGCCATTCGAATCAATTGGCCTGAATCGATGCCGTCACGTCGATGCAGGAATCTCATCTCGTCGAGAATGCTTATTCGGTCCGGGGTATCGAGACAGATCAGCGAATCGGTTCCCAAGGCGACGGGCAGACCGTACTCGAGCATCTTCCTGTACGGATGCTCACCCACATCGGGATGACCGAAGTAGGCACTGGCCCTGGGGCAGTACACGGGTGTCACCCCGGACTCGGACATCGGCTCGAGGTGCCTGTCCTCGACGTGGTTCAGATGTATGAACAACACAGTCCGAGCGGACGAGCCTCTGCGATCACCAAGGCAATCGAGTGTGAAGTAGATTGGATGCACGCCTGGAATGTCGACACCCTCGTTCCATGTCTTGAGCATGTCCGCGAAACCCCTGAATGGCCCCGATCCATTTGCCAGGAACTCAAGTTCCGCCCTGCTTTCGGAGACATGGATCGCCACCGGCACGGGGCTGGAAGCGGTATTCGCGATGACCCGGGCCCCGCAGGTGTAGGGGGCATGAGGCGAAAGCCCTAGACGCACACCGTTCTGTACACCCTTACGCCCTTCGAGGGTCGATGTCATGCGTTCGATCGTCTGGGGCTGATCGTCTCCGAGACCGAAGAATTCCGCATAGGAGACACCAGCCAATGGACTGCTCGAGAGCACCTCGTGGGGAGGCTGATGGGGCATTCCGGCGATATCGCCTATGCAGAATGTACCTCCTGCCAGAGACAGCTCCACGCCACGGGTGACCGCTCGGGCCACATCCGATTCGGTGGATTCCATTCTCAGCTTGATGACGGCCTCGAGCCATCGCTCGAAATCTCCCTCATAGGGCAATGGGCCCGGACCGCTGAGATCCAGATGGGCATGAGCATTGACCAGCCCGGGCATCACCACCTCGGATCTGGCATCCACGGAAACGGAATCAGGCACCATTCCGATCGATTCAGGAGCTGCCACATCCACGATCTGGTCGCCATCCATCAGGATCGCCGCTGGAGCCGTCTCACCGCGATAATCCACGGCTGAAGCCGCTTGAATCAGTACACGTGAACCAGACTGTCCACCAGTTATGCCCCGTCCATTCATAATGCGACAACTCCAGATCCCGCGTACACTAACGCCCTTGATCCGCCGATGATACCGGCTGGTGAATTTGTTTCTTCAGGAAGGGAGACCGCCATGATTCGTGTCCGTACTCTTGCTCTTTGCAGCCTTGCAGCACCCGTTCTGACACTGGGCGCCTGCGTATCTGCCGAGAAGTATGAAAAATCACTGCAGGTTCGTCGCTCGCTTCAGGAGCAGCTCGTGGGAATCACGAATGAACGTGATGCCCTGAAGTCGCAGCTGATCAACCGTGACCAACTCCTCGAGCAGGCTCGAGGCGATCTGGACACCCTGCAGGGCGACTACACGATGATCCAGTCCGAGTGGGAAAATCTCGCCGACAACAATCGTGAGCTGGCAATCCAACTCAGCGAAATGGAAATCAACGCCCTGCCCGGCAGCGTGTCCCGTCAGCTTGCCGAGATGGCCGCCGATTTCCCTGATTCCATCGAATACGACGAGTCCACCGGCGCGCTCCGCTTCATGAGTGATTTCACCTTCAACTCCGGCCAGGCCGAACTCAAGCGAAGTGCCGGAGGCGGGCTCAATGCACTGGCCAACATCCTCCAGTCCAACATGGCGGATCAGTTTGAGATCATGATCGTTGGGCATACTGACGATGTGAAGCCGAGTCGCTCTCGCGTCAAGTACCCCACCAACCTGTACCTTTCCGCAGCTCGTGCGATCGCCGTGCGCGATGCACTGGTCCAGTCGGGGGTCGATCCTGATCGAGTCACAATCGCAGGCAAGGGCGAGTATCAGCCGCTTATACCCAACGTCAAGGGCGGCACTCCGGAAAACCGACGAGTGGAGGTCTTCCTCTACGAACTGGCGAACTCGAACACTGGCGCCGACATGGAAGTGGTCGAAGTCGTGGAAGACTCCATGGAGCCCATGAAGTAGCTTCTGGAGCATCCAGGACGTTTCAATCGATCCGCCTCCCGTCCATCTCTGGGCGGGAGGCGGCTTTCATAGTGCCGGGGCGGGTAGACTGACCAGAGTGAACATCGGCTTCAACAACAAGACGCTTTCTCTGGACAATTCATTCGGATTCGTCAGAGCATACGGCCGCTTCACGAGATTCTGCCTGGCGATCCTGAGGTGGTTTTTCATCGGTGGCCCCATCTGGATGCGATGGCGGCTGATTGCACCTCAGTTCCTTGCCGTCGGAGTCGCCTCCATACCGGTCATCGGAATCACGGGCGCGTTCATCGGGATGATCCTGGCGCTCGAGACCTTCGTGCAGTTCGAGGCCCTCGGCCTCCAGGGGACGATGGGCAGCATCATCAACGTCTCGGTCGTCAAGCAGATCGGACCGGTACTGGCGGCGGTGATGGTCGCCGGAAGAGTCGGCGGCGCACTCACGGCGGAACTGGGAACCATGAGGGTCACCGAGCAACTCGATGCCATGCGAGCCATGGCGACGGATCCCATCGCCTATCTGGTGATCCCTCGCGTCATCGCCTGTGCGATCATGACGCCGATCCTCACGATCTACTCCAACATGCTTGGAGTCTTTGGCGGCTACGCTTTCACGGTCCTCCTCAATGACGTGCCGGCGGACGACTACTGGAGCTACACCGCGGCCTTCGTCAGCTGGTACGAACCCAGCGTGGGACTCTTCAAGGCCTTCTTCTTCGGACTGAGCATTGGAATCATCTGCTGCTACAAGGGGTTCACCTGCAGGCCGGGGGCAGCGGGTGTCGGCAGGGCCACGACCCAGGCCTTCGTGGCGAGCTTCCTGTCGATCATCATCATCAATCTCATACTCTCCAAGTTCCTCAACAGCGTCTACGAACTCATCCATCCGTATCCAGTCGGACTCCCCTTCTGATTTTCCAAGAGCCTCCCAATGATCATCACCTTGCTTGTCTCCATGACGATCTCATTTCAGGCAATCGCTCCAATACCACCGGAGCAGATGCCCCAGAACGCACTCTTGAGAGTCGATCCAAAGTTGTGGGGATTGGAGTTCAATGTTGTCATCAACTCGCTCGACACGGAGAACAGCACGAGGCCGTTCCGGATGCCCCTGATCATCGATGGCCCATGGAGCCAGCTCGCACAGCAGAACTCGCTGAAAGCCGATGCCTTCTCGGGCAACACGATCATGCAGAGCAAGCAAGGCAGGGATGCGATCAAGGGCAAGGGACCTCGCGGCGAACAGATGGTCGATCTGGAGGTGCCCCTGGGACCATCGGGCTTCTCGAGGATGCGGCTCCGGGCCGAAGTGGCCAGTTGGGGCGCGGCAGTGGACGAGCAACTCGCCCGACAGTCAACATGGCCCTCGAACTGGCCCAGAGAGACACGCTCGGCACTTCTACCCCAGGCGATGATCGAATCGGACGAACCGATCTTCAAGGAGTCGATCGAAAACCTGTTCGCCGGAAATCCAAGGCAGTACTCACCATGGCTGGCTGCCAAGAAGATCGTGTATTTCACCTGCGAGAACGTGCAGGTCGACGGAAGTCGTTCGATCTACGGTCGAACTGGGACTCGAGGCCTGAACATAAAGGGAGCTCTTTCGACAGCTCAATCAGGCAAGGGATCCAGAACCGATCTGGTGTGCACCTGCATCGCCATGCTGCGTGCGGCGGATATCCCGGCTCGTCCCGTGGTGGGGCTCTCGGAGGAGGTCGACAACGGAAAGGAACTCACCGTCTGGGGCGAGTTCTTCCTCCCGGGCTCCGGCTGGGTGCCATTCTCGCCGTGGCAGATGAAGAATGCGGGCATGCGTTCATGGAAACTGGATCGACCGTGGAGATTCTTCGGCAACTGGAAGGATCTCAACGAGAACATCCCGATAGCGTGGTCGTTTGCACCCGGCGACGGCACGACCGTTCACGATACATGGGCCATCTGGGGCTGGACTCGGGCGGTCAAGGACGCGGAGATCCCCATCGAGGTCAAAAGTGACGAGAACAATGTCACCTACTTCCCGTCGAGGATCTCGGCCAAGATGACATCAGGCAGTTCACTGAACGAACGCCGCTACAGGGCCTGGCTCGAGGGGGAGACCCGCCCTCTCTTCAGACGGGACAACTGAACCATGAGCGACTGGATTGACGAGGGACCAAGCGATTCCGACCTGGAACGATTCAATCGAAAACACGACGGCTACTGCCCCGAATGCAGCTCTCGCGTGTACGACGACGCCGAATTCTGTCCGGATTGCGGTCTGCAGATAGGCGGTCGCGTCATGCCCAAGCCGGGAGTTCAGCGTGAAGCCCAGAACCGACTGACGATCATCGTGACGATTCTCCTGGTGATCGGACTGCTCGGATGGCTCGTCTTCTGACGAAACAGGAGCACGCCTGCTCCTAGGCGTACTCCCGTCGATTGCCTCCCCAACAAGGAGTGCATCTCTCTTCTTCCTCTCGGGCCGAATTCAGAACTCGTCGTCCTCGTCCCTGTAGAAGTTGTCTTCACGTTCCTCCGCATCGCATTTGTTCTCAGTCGCCTGCTCGAGCAGTCTCCTGAGATAACCGTTCTCCCGACGTGTCGCCTCCAGATCGAACATCAGGTACTTCACACTCAACCTCAGGAAATCGATCGATTCCTGCAGCTCGTTCACAGCTCGATTCACTTCCTCATCTTGCGCGTTGGGAGCTGCGGCCGGTACGGCCAGACCCAGCTTCTGCTCGTCTGGCAACGCACTGATGCGAATCAACAGCTGGGCGAATCTCTCTTGGAATACCTGTTCGTTCATGACTCTCTTCTCCATGGAAGTTGCATCCGTTGGTTTCTCTCGTCATGAAGAGAACTGCAAGCGGAGACCCGGACCGGCCACCAGTCGATCATGAAATGCAAAAAAGGCGTTTAGGACGGAGCCAAGGTCGATTTTGAAGCGAATCCCCATCTAGCCCCTCGTATGGGTCATTCCACATGTTGCTTTCAGGCAACATCGTGTCGATATCCCACAACGCCGGGCCACCTGCTACCACATCGCCTGAAGCAGCACGATGCGGGGATGCGGACAGCGAACCAGCTGTGCTGGGTGAGCTCGGCTCGATTGGATGGATGATGGGATCAGCGTCCCCGCCGAGCGGCCGACTTGGCGTTGCCACCGGCGGCTGCCAGCATGGAATCCACGTTGATACCGGCTTCACGCGCTTCCCGGAGAAGCTTGTTCAGGTGCGAATCCCGCTCACAGGACCAACGGTTGTAGTGCTGTTCGAGCTCATGCCGGTTGAAACGCGACAGTGGATCGTCGAGCCCTGTCTGGATCACGGCCCATTCCATCAGCCCCCTGCCCCCCTGATCGAATCGAAACAGATCGAGCGTGGACTGAATTCTGGATTCCACGGTTCGAAAAGGATCCCGACACGCTTCCGGAATGGCAAGCATGACTTCCTTAAGCTTGCGATCTGCCAATCCAGCCATCATCTCGTCCTGTGCGATCCGATCGATGCTGGAGATTCGATCCACTGGCGTCTCCTCGGAGACGGCTTGTGCCTCGATTCTTTCCAACTGGGCGACTTCCGCCTTGAGGGTCTTCAGACCGGCGTTGGGAAATCGAACGGTGAGACGCTGAGTGGGTTCACCATTCACAGGAACGGTCTCCACCCGTGTGACCGAACCGATGCCCCACTCTGGACGTGGAACCAGGCGAACTCGATCACCGAACTCATAGTTGGTACGACTCAATACGTCGTGTTTGGCACTCAAAATGCACGCTCCGAGGCTGTCCCGAGGATGGCCTCGCCAGCACCCTGCTGGCAGAGGGATCGTGTGTGGGACGATCGTGGTTCTCCATCGGGAGAATTCGACACTGATGAAAAATCGAGGTGGCCTCGGGGACTCTGTCGAAATCCCGAAACCGAACTGACTGAATATACCAATTCAACTCACCTAATCGCAAATGAATGATCAAAAACACCCGTGATCGACACGGTCATCGTGGAAAAACCGATTATCAGATCAATCCCTGCTGGATCATCGAGTCAGCGACCTTCGTGAATCCGGCGATATTCGAACCATGGATGTAGTTGCCTTCATGTCCGTAGGTATCGGCAGCCTCGACACATCCATCATGGATGCCCTTCATGACGCGTTTGAGATGCGTGTCGACCTCGTCTCGCGACCATTGAAGGCGTTGGCTGGCCTGAGACATCTCGAGCGCGGAAACTGCGACCCCACCGGCATTGGCAGCCTTGGCCGGTCCATAGAGAACTCCATGCTCCATGAACACCGCCTGGCCATCGGCCGTGGTGGGCATGTTGGCACCCTCCGCGACCAACTGGATATCGTTGTCGACGAGATGGGTCGCGTCGATACCGGTGATCTCATTCTGAGTTGCTGAGGGGAAGGCGGCGTCGGCAGGAACGCTCCAGAGCGGGTTGCCAGAGGCGCCGTTCTCCGCGGCATGCCACTTGGCGTTCGGAAACCGCTCTGCATACTCGCTGATCCGGCCTCGACGATTGTTCTTGAGGTCCATGACGAACGCGAGCTTCTCCGCGTCGATTCCATCCTCGTCGAGAATCCAACCACCGGAATCAGACAAAGTGAGGACCTTGCCTCCCAGTTCGTTGATCTTCTCCGTCGTGTACTGGGCCACGTTGCCTGAACCGGAGACGAGGCAGTTCATGCCCTTGAGCGTCTTGCCTCTTGTGGCAAGCATCTCCGAAGCGAAGTAGACGCAGCCGTAGCCGGTCGCTTCGGGACGCAGCAGGCTACCGCCCCATTCGGGGGACCGACCTGTGATCGTGCCGGTGAACTTGTTCTGGATCCTTCGGTACTGGCCGAACATGTAGCCGATCTCGCGACCACCCACCCCGATATCGCCAGCGGGCACATCCGTGTCGGCACCGATGTGCCGCTGCAGTTCGGTCATGAACGATTGACAGAAACGCATGACCTCCATGTCGGATCGTCCACTCGGCGAGAAGTCGCTACCTCCCTTGCCGCCGCCGATCGGCAATCCGGTCAGGCTGTTCTTGAAGATCTGCTCGAAACCGAGAAACTTCAGGACACTGAGATTGACCGAATTGTGGAATCGAAGCCCACCCTTGTATGGTCCGATCGCGCTGTTGAACTCGACGCGATAACCGCGGTTGACGTGCACCTCCCCCTGGTCGTCCATCCACGGCACGCGGAACTGGACGACTCGCTCGGGCTCGATCATTCGCTCAAGGATCCTGTGCTGACGATACTCCGGACGTGCCTCCAGGACGACTTCCAGTGATGCGACGACTTCGCGCACCGCCTGGTGGAATTCGGGTTCATGCGGCGAACGAGCTTCCACATAGGACATGAAATCATCGACAAATGCAGAACTTGCATGAGCAGTATCGGTGGCCATGGAAGGTACACTCCAAAGGGTGATTGGGATGGCGTTTCTTTTTCTCGGGCGAGCAGTCAAAATAGTACAGTTGGGCATGGGGTCGTGTACAGTCCAGCCATCCACGCCCTGAAATCCAAGAAGTGCCATGCCAGACAATGTTCCAAACGAACTGCTTCCGCTGAGAGAACGAATCGATGAACTCGATCGTCGATTCGTCGAACTGCTGGCCGAACGCAATGAACTGGTGGCACAGGTGGCCGATGTCAAGCGACGGAACGGATTCCCCATCAGGGATTCGAACCGTGAAGGCCAGATGCTGGAAGCTCGCCGAACCCTTGGGCTCAAGGACGGCATCCGACCAGAGGTAGTCGAGTCCCTCTTCAGAGTCATCCTCTGGGCCAGCCGGGATCGCCAGGCCACCCTCCGAGCCGCTGTT
>MDTA01101065.1_pt1 | contig 11110 bp, 8 predicted proteins | sample 811151 | NCBI WGS metagenome assembly MDTA01 (sample SAMN05326648, study PRJNA326480) | marine metagenome | isolation source: seawater | place: Indian Ocean: South | collected 2010 | reverse complement strand
GCTGGAGTCGGAGCCGGAGTAGGCGCTGGAGTTGGCGCTGGAGTCGGAGCCGGTGTAGGCGCTGGAGTTGGCGCTGGTGCTGGTGTAGATCCACCATCATCATCGTCAGCAGCTACTAATGCAGCAGCAGCAGCAACAGCAGCAGCAATGGCACCTGTTGATAGGCCGCCTGCTCCTTGTTTTGCAGCTTCTTTTGCAGCTTCTTTAGAAGCTTCTTCAGCAGCCTCCTCTTGGGCAATTGCATCAGTTGCAAAAAAACCATAGAAAAAGCTGAAAACTGTTCCCCATAAAACTTTGAATCTTGATTTAATAAATTTAGCCATAATTAAACTCCTCTGTAATAGGCTTTGTACAACACAATAATACATTGTTTATGTTGAGTTGCCAATTATATACGTGTTTTTTGCACATATACACAATTTTTTTAAAAAAATTGGTTATTTATTTAGTAATTCTACACTTAATTTTATTATCAATAAATATGTTTTATTTAAAAACATATAAAATGGAATTGGTCGGGATGGCCGGATTTGAACCGACGACCACTACACCCCCAGTGTAGTGCGCTACCAAACTGCGCTACATCCCGAAAATCGTTTATAATTTCATTGCCTTAAGATTATAAAATAAATTTAAATTATAAAATGAAGTTACTTTTAACAATTACTATTTGTTTTTTAAATTTAACAATTTATGCAAGTGAAGTTAAATTTAAAATTTCTACAACAAGTGGAGAAGTAGTTGGGTCAATAAAAAAGAACATAATCATTTATGAGGATATACCATATGCAAAACCACCAGTTGATCAACTAAGATGGAAAGCACCTCGAAGTATTACAAACAAAGTTGAGATAAAACCAAAAGAAAATAATTTTTGTATCCAGAGACCTTCAAACTTAGGAGGAGTTGATAGCGAAAATTTTTATGTTGGCTCAGAAGATTGCCTATATTTAGATATTTTTGTTCCTAAAAAAGCAAGCAAGGATTTGCCAGTAATGTTTTGGATTCATGGTGGTGGTAATACTTCGGGTTTAAAAGACATATATGACTTTTCAAAAATGGTATCTAAACACGATGTAATAGTAGTTAGGATGAACTATAGACTTGGTCCGTTTGGTTGGTTTACACATCCAGCAATACAAAATTACCAATATGACGAAGATAAGTCGTCAAATTTTGGAACTCTTGACCTTATAATGGCTCTAAAATGGGTAAATAAAAACATTTCTAGTTTTGGAGGAGATGAAGACAACGTAACAATTTTTGGAGAATCTGCTGGTGGTCATAATGTATTATCTCTATTAGTCTCAAGTAAGGCTAAAGGACTTTTCCATAAGGCCATATCAATGTCAGGATATACAACATCAATTTCGACAGACGATGCCTACAAATCAGATCCAAAAACATCAACCTCAGCATACTCAACTCATAATGTTACAAAAAAAATAAAAGAAAAATATTCTAAAGATATTAAAGAAAATGATTTTATTAAAATTAGAGATATTCTTTTAAAACTATCTGCTGAAGATTTCTTCAGGTTTTACTCTGAAAGAAAATCATATGAAGAAATTCCTCTTTTAACAGCGGATGGTATTGTTATCCCAGAGATCGGTTTACAGGCAGCCCTTTCAAAAAAAGAGTATACCAATATAGTCCCAACAATAGCAGGGTCAAATCGAGATGAGGTAAAGCTTTGGCTTGCAACTGCAGAATATTTCGTAAATTTGGATTCCTCATTTATCAGCTCCATACTGAGAATTCCCAGAGTTCAACTAACCGATGAACCTTCCTTTGAAGCTTTTAATTATTACAGGAGTTCCGCTTGGAAGATTAGAGGAGTTGATGACCCACTAAAATCATTAGCAACTGCTGGTAATAAAAATTTGTATGCCTACAGATATGACTGGGATGACCATAGAAGATTATTTGTAGCAAATTTTAAAAAATTAATAGGTGCTGCACATGCTACAGAAATACCTCTATTAGCTGGAAATTCAGACTTAGTTGGAGGATATCCATTATCTGACTTGATATATCCTCCCAGCGTATCAAAAAGGTTTTTATCAAAAAATATGATGCTTTTTTGGTCAAATTTCGCAAAGACTGGATCTCCAGGAATATCAACAAATTCAATAGAATGGGAAAAATATGATGCTAATGATAAATCCTCTAATTACTTGATATTAGATAGAAAGAAAAATTTGAAAATGGAGCAAGATAGACTCTCCTTTGAGACCTTGGCAAATGAGTTAGCTAAGGACAATAGAGTAAATGATCTAGAAAAATGTGTAATCTTGCTTCAAATGTTTACTTTCGTTGGAGATGATTTATACGAAAATTATATAAAAAATTATCCAAAAAAATGTGTAAGAGATAATTCTGAGCAATTTTTGATAGATAATGCCAGCTTTATAGAATATTAATTTCTTGAAATGTCCTTAAGTTTTAGCACATCAAGGTCCTTAATATGAATAAGATCTGCTACTCTTCTTATCAGCTTTTCTTCATTAACATCCAATACCCCATCTGCAAAAGCTATTTTCCACATAAATTTCAGCAATGTAAACTTTTCATGTTTTGAATAATTTTTATTGATATCTTCTACAAATTCATAAAATGAAACGCTATCCTTTGAATATATTTCTATTATATTTAAAATTTCAGATTCATTCTTGTTAACTTTTCGTGAAATAATACTTATTTCATCCATTAATAAATCTAATTCTTTTTCGCTAACATCGCCATCAATTCTTGCAATTTCATAGGCTAAAACAGCTGCTGTCAACTCAATTTCAAAAGAGGGCTGATCGGTACTTTCGTTACTTTCTTTTTTTTTAAAAAAATTAAACATTTTTATATTTTTCCTCTACATAATTAATTTCACTTCTCAGATTCTCATATAATTTAACTCTTAAAGGCTTTAAAAAAGTTGAAATAAAAATTAATAAATCTAATTTTAAGCTTTTTTTATTAAGATAGATTTTATCAATTTCTGCAAGTTTTTTAGGATTACTCATATCGTAACCAAGAACTTGTGATATGCCTGTAATACCCGGCTTGATGTTAAAAATATTATTTTTTTCTCTGGCATAGGTTAGTTGTTTTTGATTTTCGAGACCTGGTCGTGGACCAACTAAATTTATATGACCCGATAGATAATTTATGATTTGAGGAAGTTCATCAATTTTCGTTTTTCTAAAGAAAGCACCAAAAAATAAATAATGATCCTTAGAAATATGGTGAGTTCCTTTATTAGGCGTATTTTTTTTCATAGTTCTTATTTTATAAATATTGAATAGAATTTTATCTTTACCAAGCCTACTTTGACTGAAGATCATTGGATATCCATCCTCAATGAAAACAAGTATTAGTGCAAGTATTATTATGGGTATTAATAAAATTAGTCCCATCGCTGCAATTATTTTAAGTAGATAACTCATGATTGATTATTCATTATATATAGATATCACTTTTTAAAGTAAAATTAGGTTATGAATATTGCCATTTCAGGATCTTCAGGATTCATTGGTTCCAATCTCAAGACATATCTAGAAAAATTTAGTTACGTTAATCTCATATTAATAAATAGAGAAAAATCATTTAAATTAGATGTTTATAATGAATATACGTTTGAAGATTTTTTTTCAAAAAAAATTAATATAAAAATTGATTTGTTCATTCATCTTGCTTCCCCAAATTTTGATAAAGAAAGGGAAATGATTTTAAAGACTGGAATTTTTGATCTTACAAAAAATATAGTTGATACTCTTCCTGCATATAATTGTAATAAATTTATTTATTTCAGCTCATGTAAGGTTTATGGAGAGTCAAGTATTTCCAAAAATATCTATAAAGAAAATTCAATATTAAATCCTGTTTCTGACTATGCTAAAGCAAAAAAACTAGCAGAAGAAGAAATTATAAGATTAAGTAAAAAAAACAAAATAAGTTATATTATTTATAGGCTCCCCTTTGTATATGGAAAGGGAATGAAATCTAATTTAGGATCATTAATTAAGTTAATTGATAAATCAATTCCATTTTTTATCTTCAGCGAAAAAATTTACTTAAAAAAGTCTTTCTTATCTATATGCAATATTAATGAAGTAATAGCTCACAATATCAAAAATATTGAAAGCATAAATAATGAAATAATGAATTTAACTGATGATCGCCCAATTTCATTGAGTAATTTTTTAGAGCATTATAAAAAAATAAAAAACTCTAAATCGTTTTTATTAGTTGTACCTGCCTTTTGTTTTAAAATAATTGCTTTTTTACCATTTATAGGAAGTGCTTTAATAAAGATATATGGTAATTTTCAGATTGATAACAAAAAATTAAAAGAAATATTGCATCTTAAAAGTACTGAAGATTGTATAAATGAATTAGTAGAGAGTGATAACATAAATTAATGAATAAGCTTGCATACATATTAAGAGATCTATCTAGGACCCAAAAATTAATAATACTCGTTATATCTGACTTTATAGTTGCATTTTTATGCTGGATAGTATTCGGTCCACCATTTGCTGTAATGATAGCATCAAATTTTTCAACTTCACTTTATCAACTCATACAAGAAAATATTTTTAGTTTCATCATTCCATCAATTTTATTATTTAGTTATTTTATATTTTTTGGTTTTTATAGATCTTTAATGAAATTTTTTGACTCTAAGGATTCTATATTTAGAGCACTAATAGGTTCTTTTATTTTTGGATTTTCATGGGGAGTCGTTTACATTTCGCAGTATGAGATTATAAGAACAGATTTCTTACCAACTGTCCTATTGCAATCTTTACTTTTATCAAGTGTTTTTTATGCATTTATTCAAATCACGAGAGATATTGCAAGATTAATGATTTATCCATCAAGAATTAGACCAAATGGTAAGCCCATTTTAATATATGGGGCAGGCTCTGCCGGAAATGAGTTATACCAGTCATTAAAAGAGAATCCCTCAATAAATGTCGTAGGATTTTATGATAATTCTTATAAGTTGAAAGGGGCGGAAATTAATAAAATCAAAATTTATGGAAAACAAAGCCATATTAAAAAGCTCACTAAGAAATATCCAGACTTGGAGATATATCTTGCTATACCAAGTTTGAGTATTTCACAGAGAAGAAAAATAATATCAAGTCTCGAAAAATTTAAAATTGCCATAAGAAGTATTCCTGCACTTCACGAAGTTGTCGCAAATGAAAAAAAATTAGCTGAAATCCAAGACCTATCTATTGATGAAATCTTGCCGAGAGATAGAGTTAGTCAACATAGTCTTAATCTTGAGAATCAATGTATTTTTATATCTGGAGCTGGTGGATCAATAGGGTCAGAAATAGTAAGACAAGTTATTGAAGGAGCACCAAAAAAAATTGTTTTATTTGAGTTATCAGAAATTAACCTATATTCAATTCAATCTGAGGCAGAAGCAATAATAAAGACAAAGGATTTCTCAGTTGAGATTGTTGGAATTCTGGGTGATGTTAAAGATAAAGTAAGATTAGAAAAGATTATTATCAAACATAATGTAGATTGTATATATCATGCTGCTGCATACAAACACGTACCTATAATTGAGTATGAGGAAAATATTTCTGAGGGAATAAAAAATAACGTTTTAGGAACAAAATCATTATGTGAGGCAGCGCAAAATAGCGAAGTAAAAAAGGTTGTTGTGATTTCAACAGATAAGGCTGTAAGACCAACCAATATGATGGGAGCATCAAAAAGGTTTGCTGAAATGATTGTTCAATCAATAAATGAAAATTCTAAAAAAACAAAATTTTGCATGGTGAGATTTGGTAATGTTATAAACTCATCTGGATCAGTTATACCATTATTTAGAAAACAAATTTCAGAAGGCGGACCCCTTACTATTACTCACAAAAACGTAACAAGGTTTTTTATGACAATTTCTGAGGCATCAAGTTTAGTTATTCAAGCAGGTGAATTTTCTGAAGGTGGGGAGGTATTTATTTTGGATATGGGAGAACAAGTAAAAATCTATGATTTGGCTGAACGTTTAATATATCTTTCAGGAAGAAATATTAGAAGAAATGATGACGGCGAAGGTATTGAAATTTTAGAAATTGGACTGAGACCTGGAGAAAAATTATATGAAGAGTTGCTAATTTCTGGTAAAGAGATTGCAACTCCAAATGAAAAAATTTTTAAATCAAATGAGTCGTATCCATCACAAAATGATATTAATGAAGCTATTAATGAATTGAATGTTAACATTGAAAATAATAATATTGATGGAATAATCAAGATTCTAAAGAAACATGTGGAGGGCTTTAATGATAAAAAAAATATTTAAAAGTTTAAAAATATTTATATTTATATTTCTAATCTATCCTCATAACCTTATCTCTGATGAAAACTTCATTGATAAGCTTTCTGTTCCTGAGGGTTTTGAAATAGAAATTTTTGCTGAAGATCTTGATAGCCCAAGGCAAATAACTCAAACATTAGACGGACATATCGTTATTGGATCCAAGAAAGGAAATGAAGTAGTTGCCATTTTAAAAAATAGTAATGATGAATATATAGATAAAGTAATAATTGCGTCAGAACTTCAAAATCCTACTGGCGTATCTTTTTTTAATGGAGATTTATATTTTGCAGAGATTGATACTATTTGGAAGATAGAAGATATTGATGAATGGTTAAAATCTGGCTCAAAGTCATTACCAAAAAAAACAATTTATATGAATAATTTACCGTCAGAAACCTGGCATGGTTTTAAATATATAGATTTTGGCCCAGATGGAAATTTATATATACCTGTTGGAGTTCCTTGTAATATATGTCTTGAACCCCAGACCAAAGATAAAAGATTTGCAGCCATACATAAATATGTTGAAGGTGAATTAATTACAGTTGCTGATGGTGTAAGAAATAGTGTTGGCTTTGATTGGCATCCTGTTACAAAAAAACTATATTTTTCAGACAATGGAAGAGATTGGCTTGGAGACGATAGTCCATCATGTGAATTAAATGTTGTAAATAAAGAAGGAAGTTTTTTTGGTTATCCATATAAACATGCAAAAGATGTTATTGACCCCGAATTTGGCAGTCAAATACCAAATGTAAAGAAAGATTTTGTTGATCCTATTGCTGAACTAGGCCCTCATGTAGCTCCACTCGGAATTGCATTTTATGATAATAATATATTCCCAGAGAAATATATAAATAGTGTTTTTGTTGCTCTTCATGGATCATGGAATAGAACAAAAAAATCTGGATATACAGTAGTTTTTGTAAAACTTGACGAAAATGGTAATTATCTTTATCAAGAAGATTTTATTACTGGATGGTTATCAAATGAGTCTGCATGGGGAAGACCAGTGTCACCATATATCATGAGGGATGGTTCGATGTTGTTATCTGATGATAAATATAATGTAATTTATAGAGTTACATATAAAGGATAGATGAAAGTTCAAGATTTATCAAAAGATATAATTCTTGCAAAAAAAGCCGCTCTAACATCTGGTAAGTTTTTAAAAAGTAAAAAAAAAGAAATAAATGAAATATTAAATTTTGGTCAAAAAGATACCAAATTAAAGGCCGATATTGAATCTGAAAAGATAATAAAATCTATTATTGCTAATGATTCTCCATTTCCTATTTTAGCTGAGGAAAGTGGAAAATCCTCTGAAGATTTAGGTGATATTTTTTGGGTTATTGATCCTCTTGACGGAACTGCAAATTACAATCGAGATATTCCAATTTGCTGCGTATCAATAGGTCTTGTAAAAGATATGAAACCAATACTTGGAGTTATATATGATTTTAATAATGATCAAATGTATTCAGGAGACAAATTTTCAAATACTTCCGAAATGAATGATATGCAAATTAACGTCTCACAAAAACTAGATAAAAATGAAAGTATTTTAATTACTGGTCTTCCTCATAATACTGATTATTCTCGTAACTCTCTAAATAATATGATTAAGGATATGCAGGATTGGCAAAAAATTAGAATGATTGGCTCAGCAGCATTGGCAGCATGCTATATTGCATCAGGTAAAGCAGAAAGATATCAGGAGAAAGGTATTTATTTGTGGGATATAATTGCAGGTGCTGCTATAGTTGAATCTGCTGGCGGATCAGCTGAAATTATGAATCATAGAGATAATTTTCAAGTTGATGTGATTTTTTCAAATTCAAAAGTTAAATAAAGATAAATGAAAAGTTTGGTCTGGTTAAGAAATGATTTGCGTATGGATGATAATCCAGCTCTTAGATATGCTTGTATTAATTCAAATGAGGTTCATTGTATTTATATTTACTCCTCAAAACAATTAAAACTGCATAATGAGGCCAATTGTAAGATTGAATTTATTATTGATAATTTAAAAGATTTAAATGAAAGCTTACAAAAAATTAATATTCCTCTAACAATTATTGACTCTGAGGGTTTTGTTGATAATCCCAAAAAAATTATTGAGATTGTGAAAGAAAGATCTATAAATAATGTGTATTGGAACAACATGTTTGGAGCTGATGAAAGTCATAGAGATAAAAAAGTTATAGAGGCCTTAGATAAAAACAATATTAATAATAAGTCCTTTGATGACCAAGTTGTTTATGCTCCTGGCACAATCAAAACTAAGGAGGAAAAACCATATTCAGTTTTTACTCCATTTAAAAGAAGGTGGATTGAAAATTTCAAAGTTGATTTTCTAGATATTGAATTTAATTACACTGTTAAAAATGATTCAGGTGTTCGTTCAAACATCAATGATTTTAATTTTAAATTTAAAAGATCTCATACAGTTGATATGTCTATATGGAAGATTGGTGAAACAAACGCATTATTAAGTTTGAAAGAGTATTTAAATAAAAAAGCTTTAAGATACTCTTATGATAGAAATGATCCTATCTTAGAGGGAACGAGCAGGCTTTCTCCATATTTAGCATCAGGCATAATTTCTCCAAAAAGATGTATTTTAGAAGCTCTTAAGATTAATAACTTTAAACTTGATTCAGGTGAAAAAGGTGTTGTTAAATGGATAGATGAGATTGTATGGAGAGAATTTTACAAAAATATAATGTTCTCTTTTCCAAAAGTTAGTAAAGGGCTTCCATTTCAAGACTATACTAAAAGGATTAAGTGGCGTTTGAATCAAGAAGAGTTAGATGCATGGAAACAAGGTAAAACTGGATTTCCAATTATTGATTCTGCTATGAGGCAGTTAGCATCAGAAGGATGGATGCATAATAGATTAAGAATGGTGGTAGCAATGTTTTTTACAAAGAACATGTTACATGATTGGAGATTAGGAGAATCATTTTTTATGGAAAGTTTAATTGATGGTGATTTCTCTTCAAACAATGGTGGGTGGCAGTGGAGCAGTTCAACAGGAACTGATGCAGCACCTTATTTTAGGATTTTTAATCCCATTACTCAGTCTAAAAACTTTGATACAGATGGATTATTTATTAAGAAGCATATTCCTGAACTCAAAGACTTAGACAAAAAAGAAATTCATGATCCTTCTGAAAAAGTAAGAAATCATTTGAATTATCCAATTCAAATTCTTGACCTTAAACAGTCTAGATTAAGAGCAATTGATGCATTTAATGATGCAAAAAATTAATTAAATTATATAGTTATAACAAAATCTTAAATGTATACTGAGATCTATTTTTTTATGTGTTTGGAGAAATTATGACTACCTATCAAAGTGATTTAGATATTGCAAATGCTGCTAATAAAGAACCAATTCATAAAATAGCAGAAACACTCAACATTGATGAGAAAGCATTAATAAAGTTTGGTGATGATAAGGCCAAATTAAATTCTAATTTTCTTGAATCTCTATCAAAAAAAGATAATGGTAAATTAATTCTTGTAACCGCAATATCGCCAACACCTGCTGGAGAAGGAAAAACTACAACGAGTGTTGGTCTAGTTGATGGACTTTGTCATATTGGTAAAAAAGCTATGATTTGTTTAAGAGAACCAAGTTTAGGACCTTGTTTTGGCATGAAAGGTGGTGCAGCTGGTGGAGGATATGCCCAGGTCATTCCAATGACTGATATTAATCTTCATTTCACTGGAGATTTCCATGCAATTGGTGCGGCACACAATCTTTTATCTGCACTTATAGATAATCATATTCATTGGGATAACCAACTTAATATTGATCCAAGAAGAATCACTTGGAAACGTGTTGTAGATATGAATGACAGATCACTTAGAGACATCACATGTGGTCTTGGCGGGACTGGAAATGGTATACCACGACAAAGTGGTTTTGATATTACAGTTGCATCTGAAATAATGGCAGTTTTCTGCCTAGCATCTGATATTAATGACCTTCAAAAAAGAATTGGAAACATTGTGATTGGATACACAAAATCTAATGAACCTGTTCGAGCAAAACAACTCAATGCAGATGGAGCAATAACTGCGTTACTTAAAGATGCATTTCAACCCAATTTAGTTCAGACTCTCGAAAATAATCCAGCTTTTATGCATGGGGGACCTTTTGCAAATATTGCTCATGGTTGCAATTCAGTAGTTTCAACAAAAACTGCATTAAAGTTGGCAGATTATGTGGTCACTGAAGCAGGTTTTGGTGCAGATTTAGGTGCTGAAAAATTTTTTGATATAAAATGTAGAAAATCAGGACTCAAACCTGATGCAGTTGTTCTAGTTGCAACGACGAAAGCGTTGAAGATGCACGGAGGAGTTAAAAAAGAAGATCTTGGATCTGAAAATGTTGATGCGGTTACTAATGGTTGTAAAAATCTAGCAAAACACATTGAAAATATTGGCAAATTTGGAGTGCCAGTTGTTGTTGCAATTAATGATTATGTTAAGGATACTGAAAATGAGCATATGGCTATCATTAATTATTGTAAAAACATTGGTGTACAGTGCAAAATTTCCTCACATTGGGAAAGGGGTGGTGAAGGTGCAGCGGAACTTGCAGAAGTAGTTGCAAAAATTGCAGATTCTAACCTATCAGATTTTAAAACTTTATATGAGGACAATATTTCACTATGGGATAAGACAAAATATATTGCTCAAAATATTTATGGAGCTCAAGATATTATCGCTGACAAAAGAGTTAGAAATCAGTTT
>MDTA01226549.1_pt1 | contig 11111 bp, 10 predicted proteins | sample 811151 | NCBI WGS metagenome assembly MDTA01 (sample SAMN05326648, study PRJNA326480) | marine metagenome | isolation source: seawater | place: Indian Ocean: South | collected 2010 | reverse complement strand
TAGTCGCATACATTAGGTGGTTTTTCTTCATAACCATTGTCAATGAATATTGTTGTACACTGGGCAGCCTGACCTGCCTCGATATCACGCCAACGATCTCCAACCATAAAACTATATGGTAAAAAAATTCCATACTGTGTGGCTGCTTCCTCGAGCATCCCTGGCGCGGGTTTTCGGCGGTGGCATTGATCTGCGTCCGTGCAATAACACACCTTAATATCATCAATATTAATCTGCTCCCGCAATTTTCGGTGCATTTTTTCAACGTTCTCTCGTGTTTGAGCCCCTGTCGAAACATCAGGTTGATTTGTCACCACAATAACGATAAATCCACACTGTTTTAGTGCCATAACTGCCGCTGCCGCGCCCGGAAGAATTTCAAACCTATCAATATCGATGGGCGCATATGGGCGCCCATTAAACACATCACTACGATTAAGAACTCCGTCACGATCTAAAAACACGGCAGGTTTCATTGCTTTATTTCCAGACCTTCCCACTTATTTTCTTTAATCATAAGGTTAGGGTGACATACGATACAGTGCCAGATCACACCCTGAAAAGCCTCTGTATGGGGCGTCACTAACGTATGGTCAACGGTTGGAATAACAATTACGGTATCACCAACTTTCTTGGTATAGCCGCCGTCGCGCCCTACGACGCCAAAGACCTTCATGCCGCGTGCCTTCGCTTCATCAAGCGCTTGGACTATATTTGCGGACACATTCCGCTCCGCATCACCACCGCCCACAGAAAATACCAATACCGCGTCTTTTGCCTTGGCTCGACTGGTTCGAAGGAATGCCGCAAATGTGGTTTCCCAGCCCTCATCGTTTGTCCGTGCCGTAAGTTCGGCAACATTGTCTACGGGTGCATACGCTTCAATCCCGCAAAGCTTACGAAAATCATTCACTGCATGAGAACAGTTAGCAGCACTCCCGCCAACACCGAGCAAGAATAAACGGCCCTCGCGCTCGCGCAATTGAAAAAGCTCACTTGCCAATTGCTCCACTAAATCCACATCAATTTGTTGAGCCACTTTAACGACCTGCCCAAAATAGGCCTCAGAATGTGTCATAGAAAATTCCAGATTAATAATTTAAAAAGAGTTTATGTCCTTAGAGAAATTTTGGACCCACTGATGTATTCTGTAACATAACCTTTATCTTCACTCCCCCCTGAACTATTACCTTAGTTTTCAAGCATCGGATAAGTCGATAAAACCATCCTAAATATTCCTTATCTGCGGATTACCTTTTGGCCATGCCGCCCTTCGGATAGCATTTGCAACATCTTTCGGGCCATTTACTGTTAGTTTTGAAACTTCGCTCCAAGGATAATGCGAAACGTGATTTTCAATGTCACAGATCTGTTTAACGGCTTCATCTGCATTGGCTACTATAAGGTCTGGCCAATTACGCCAATATCCTGATGGATGCCTCTCACCCGAGGGATCAACAATAAACGTCATTAACCCAGCCTGCATTGCCTCTACGGCAATTGTCGTATTACGGGTACAAAATGCATAGCTACCTTTTAGCATAAGTCTATACGAATTTTCAGCCGTATCGATTACATTAGTTGGTAGCGGCGTAGCAGCACCGAGCGCCGCAAGTTTAAATTCAGGATTTTCCTTTTCGTCAAAACCCGACCCATCAATCCTGCGCTTTTGCCGCACATAAAGATTCCGATCAGAAAACCTCCGCGCCATATTTCTGACGAAAGTCAAAATCTCATCATTCTCTGGTAACACTGTTAAAAACATTAAAATATCCCGGGGCCGTGGAGCACTCCAATTATCAACGACTTCCTCGGGAAAACTATAAGAACCTGTAACCTCTATTTTCATATCTTCTGGCCATCGCTCTTGGCATTATGTTTCGTAAAAATGACCGGACAGCATAAAATAATGATCAAAGTCCAAATAACGGAATAGCGGCGAGAGCCCCTCGGAACCAAACAAGCCATGTTGTCCTCCAATACACTGAATGCCTGCACCACGAAGAACCCCTGAGCGCAAAATATGAGCACTACTGTAATCGTCTTTTCCAAAGAAGGCATCAAACTTATATCGATTTAACCAAGTAACAAATCGCCAATAGCGAAGTTCAAACTTTGAAACCTCAAGCAAAAGTTTTGTTGGTTGATTGAGAAGGAACGACCACCGCTTAAATAATGTGGACACAATGGAATAAATAGCATTAAAGCCCTGAGGAAAAGACAGATGACCATCACCGGCTTCTGTAATACTGATTTCCCCAAAATTATTCCATTCTTGGGCAGCTTTAAGCTCTGCACTATTTCTAAAAACAAGAAGCAGCTTTTCCTTCTTAGAGCAAACTTTTTGCATAAGCTTTAAATGCCTTTGGTCTCCATTGACGATATCGGAGCCAATATCAAAAATATGGGGAGACTTTGTCTTTCCAAACCAGCGGACACGAAAGAGCACCCAATCCAAGCTTACTAGAGCAACTACAATCAAAAGAAACGAATTTACTGTCTTAGATGGATAATCGAGATCTTCTAATGACAATGGAAATGGTCGACCAAAATATGCGGAATATAATGTTGCAACTTCCAAATCAAATCCAAGTAACTCCGTGTTTTCCGGCTTGGCACCAAAACCTTCGAAAGCTTGCATCAACAGGACTAAAGATCTGCGTATTCTATCTGTCTGCAGACAAGCTTCGTGCCGGTAGGCTTGAGCGGCGGCGCGGGAGGAAAATGCTTTGCCAACCTCTCTCATTTCACGTAAGCGATCATGTTCTGCCTCAACCCTAGAAAACATGTCAGGGTACCAAATAGACCACACACCGATGAATTCACTTTTGTTGGGGGGCAGAAGATCTTCAATCCTGTAAATGTTTGCACGACTAAGTAAGGCCTTCTCGACTATTCTTAAAAATGGTCGCAGCGGCGGGAGAAGTGTCGCACTCTCCACTATCACGATTTGACGACCCTGCAACGCCTTAAAAAGCGCTGGAAGCAGAACTTTTCCTGTAAGGCGAACTAAAGTTATTTGACCTTGAAGATTTTTTTGCCCTGGCCAACGATATTTTATTTCAGCTATTTGAGCCTTTGTCACACTAGACCCTTAATAACAAAGTCTACTACATCCAATGCCTCCTCAAGTGCGTCATCAGGGATATTCAAAGGAGGACCAAATTTTAAGGTCCCCCGCCCAGTGCGAATAAGAAATACTCCATTCTGCATGCATTTTTCGACAATGGTATCACACAATTTGGTATCGAGATCGTCAGGGTCATCTATTTCCTTACCCTTGATGATAAAAACCCCAAATAAACAGCCTTTCCCATAAAAACGCCCAATTTTATCCGGGTATCGTTCCTGCCAAACCTCAATATGTCTCCGGAAAATATCCTCTTTGCGTTTCGATTCGGAAATTAAATTTTCCCCCTCAATGATTTCAAGGTTTGCTAGGCCTGCCGCACAAGCGATTGGATGACCTCCATGAGTAGACGTGTAGGCCGGGTCTAGATCAATAATTTCTGCGCGGCCAAGAACAGCTGACAGCGGAATGCTGCTAGATACCCCTTTCCCACAGCAGACGAGGTCAGGCTTGACGCCATAATTTTCGAAGGCGAATAGGGTTCCGCAACGCCCAAAGCCTGCTTGAATTTCGTCAAAAATTATCAATATATCTCGGGCATCGGACCATTCCCGCAATACTTTGATATAACTCTTCGGAAAAAATAAAGCTCCCCAGCCTTGAAAGCTCTCTGCAATAAATGCCGCTATATTGTCTTCGCAAATATGGAACTTGGAAGATAATAACTCTAAATGCTCTAAAGCCAAGTCGGCTCCAGAGATAGCTCGCTTTTCGAGAACCCACGGGAATGGAAAGGGTAAATGAACTATATTCGGATCTAAGTACCCTATCCAATCTTTATCCAAATTTTGACCACTGACCATCTGGGAACCCATAGTTTTACCATGGTAATTGCCCTCCCAAGAAATAATGACTTTACGACGCGGGTTAAATCGCGCGCCGTGATAACGCGCCAGCTTAATAGCTCGTTCAATTGCCTCTGTTCCTGCTGAATATAATGATGCTTTCTCAAGATAAGGCGGCGTAATTGCAATTAGTTTTTCTAGGTAAAGTGCACGAATTTCCGTCGGATAACTATAAGAATGTAAGAGTTTTTCTGCTTGCGTTTTTATTGCATTCACAATGCGGGGATGTGCATGGCCGCTATTTGTTACAAAGATTGTTGACGTCATATCAATCCAGATATTGCCCCATTTATCAAAAATTTGATGTCCTTTTGCGGAGTCCCAAATAACCGGCAGCTGCTCCTTTACGCTTGTACTCTCAAATTTTTGAATAGTATCGAGTATGGCTATTGATTCGGGAGCCGGAAGTGCGGTCACAATTCGGCGGTGCGCGGTCTCAATTTTAGGTACATCTACTGGTTCAAGAGAAAAAGGATATTTACTGTTTGCCATCAAAAACTATCCTCTCTACAGCTTTATATTACTAGAATGGGAATTAATCGCATCAACCACAATTTGCCAAAGCGGCGCTTCCTCTGAACCAGATTGTTTGATAAAATCCTCAATGTAACGCTTGTAAACCGCTTCATCGAAATTGAAAATATTGTCAAAATTAATTGTTTTGGGATCGTCAATGAAATTAAGCGGTAATTTAAGTGCACGCGAAAAGCCCCGAAGAAAAGGCGTTTGAGAATTGTGGTCATAAATTTCTTGCGTCGCTGAAAGCATGACCGGTTTGCGAAAAAGAACCGCATAGTTAATTGCCGTACTGCGATGTGCAATTACCAATCTACTTTGCGCAACCAGTCGGGCTGTTGAATTATATTTGATTTTTCGGTTGCCAAAAATATTGGGCTTATCAGAATAATCTGCTCTTGGACAAGCCGCTATAACAACTTCTAAGTGACAGATTTTTTCAACAAGCGCAAAAAACTCTCGAAGACAATTATAATATTTATCTGGATCCATTGGTGCGCCAACACCCATATGAGCCAAGTCCGGATGATATGGAAGGTATTCATCAATAAAGACTGCTGTATTTGTTTGTCTTGGACTATTTATTTCTTCAGAACGAAAATTCTCGTAGTCCATCGCATGTGCGCGGATATAATGCGTGCTCCGACCAGCTAACCGGCCGTAGTTGACACAGCTTCGGCCACCAACAATCATATAATCTGCACTGCGAACCCCTAATAGCACCTTAGGGGTTCGCGCCATCAGAGTATTAGAAAGCTTCAAATCTCCAACTCGACGGCTGATATCCAATACTCTGTCTAACAGCATGCCCCCCTCACCACGATAGCGGCGCCAACCCGGATATGGATTGGTAAACGCAAATACGTATGGCTTCTTTGACTGAGTCACAAGGCGGTGCAACGGTAGATTCTCAGGCGTAAAGTGGCTAATACCCACAAAATTTATAATTAAATCCGCCGTTTCAAAAATAGACTTAACATGATGCAAACTGCCTGTGGTCTGAAAAGTGTGGATGGAAATATCTTCGCTACTAACTACTTCCCTTCGATCATGCGACAGCATTGGCAAGGTGATGTCGCTAACATCGACCACAGTAACCTTATTATTCCGATTTAGTAGGAAATTAATTCCGAACCTATCAATGTCCCGTGCGACCAGCGGGCATTCGATAGTATATACGATATGGGCCATGTTTACGAGGATAACATTTTAATTAATCAAAATTTGCTGTGCGTTTAGTCACCATGCTGTCCGTCCACCGTCTATTATCAGATGTGCACCCGTCATGTAGGAAGATGCATCAGACGTTAAAAAAACCACAGCCGCCTTATATTCATCAATTTTGGCCATCCGACCCATAGGGATCAGATTGGAAAGCCGTTCGATAAATGCATCGTCCTGCCCATTAATAACACCGCCTGGAACTAGAGCGTTAGCCCGCACACCGCTCTCAGCCCAATACGTCGCCAAATAACGCGTTAATCCTATTAGCCCCGATTTAATAACCGAATAAGTGACAGGTTTTACACTTTGCTCTTCGTTGGGTTTTCCTGGCACACGGTAAATGCGTTGATCAGGGGCGATAACGCCAAGATCGGATGAGATATTAAGAATAACACCTCTACCCGCAATCGCCATTTCTCCGCCAAAAATTCGAGAGCATAAAAATGCACCGGTCAAGCCCACATTGATGTCATCATTCCACGCCTCCAACAAAAAATTTTCTAGGCGTTGGGAACTGTTACTCATTATCCCATCGTCTTCAATTTTAGGATTATTCGCTGCGTTGTTTATAAGTATATCAACACGGCCAAAGCGATCCAAAATTAAATTGCGCGCATCCATAAGCGCTGATTCATCGGTAATATCAACACAGAGACCCATTGCTTCATTTTGAATGGAATCTGCGACCTCTTCTACAGCAGATCCGGCAATATCCAACAAAACCGGAATTCCTCCGCATTCCGCAATAGCCTCCGCATGTTTTCGCCCGAGCAATCCCGCTCCCCCGGTAATGACTGCTACGCGCTCCGACAGATCAAATAGGTTATTGAGCACCAGTTCAGTCAAGGAAAATTCGCCTGAAGATAATTAAAAATATTTCCCCCAAATTCAGTTTTAAAAAATTCAAGCTTGCGAAAATCCGACTCTACGTCAATCTCCCCGCAATCGGGTGTCAAAAACCCAAGAACTTTTCCCCCATAAGTTTGCTCCTCCCCCAAAACAATGGAGGAGCGCAGAATATCGACATAACCTTGACTGATGTAAGTAGGCTGGAGGGCCTGACGAGGCATGTTGGACGCATCGGGTGGCATGTCCGGCAATTTGGAGGCCAGACTAGAAATGTAACCATCATTGATCTCAAAACACTTCCATGCTGTTTCTGGCATTTGGAAAACCGACCGCAAGCCCGTAGCTTCAGGGTTCGCACGAAGTACATTAACTGCGTCATCTAGGATTGATGGCTCCCGCAAGGGAGTAGTTGGACGGATCTGAACAACTAGCTCCGGCATGCTGCCTTCATTATCTCGGAGCCACTCCAAGGCATGCTTGATTGTAGAATAGTCCGTGGCATCATCTGTGGCAAACTCTGCGGGCCGCATAAATGGAACCTCCGCACCAAATTTCCGCCCGACGTCGGCAATCTTTTCGTCATCTGTAGATAAAATAATTCGCTCGATTGTAATAGAGAGCTTACACGCAACCACCGACCACGCTAACAGGGGATAGCCCGCAAGATCACGTATATTCTTTCTGGGAATACCTTTCGAACCTCCGCGCGCCTGTATAAGCGCAATAACATTTGTGTTTACGCTCATTCCAGGATGCTTCCAAAATTTTGTTCAAGCCACGTTTTTTGGGATCTGGCGATCGATACTCCTTCGTCGTCACGATACGCCTGCAAAATTAGAGGCCCATCATAAGCAGACTGAGCAATTAAAGAGAAAACCGTTTCAAAATCACAATCTCCTTCGCCCAAAACTACTGGCTCTCCACGAAAAACACGATCTTTAATATGAACATCCGTAATTTTAGTCCCATAAGAAGCAAATTCTTCAACCGGACTGTAACCAAGGGCAGCTGAATTCCCGGTATCGTAATTAACTCCAACCGAGCTACAATCAATTTCTTCCAACAAGCGAGCAAAGTTTTGCGGAGCCAAGTCCGTCTCTAATGATAAATTAACCCCGGCTTGGCTAGCCTTACTCGCTAATGGCCTGAGAGTAGTGATGAACGCCAAGATATCAGCTCTCCCCCCTAGGCTTGACTTATCAACACACGGTATAACGATATCGCGGACACCAATTTCGGCGGCACTTTTGATTAATCTCTCCAAAACTAATATCGATTTTGGCTCGCGCTGCAACGGTGCCTCCATAAAATAGTCGGCGCAAATGCTTTTCACACCAACGCCTGTTTCACATGTCGTTTGATAAATAATACTTGGGTCATACAATAAGGGATTAATCTCCGCATCGTTGAAATCAAAAATAAACTCTATTACATCGAGTCCCAGATCCGCGGCCAGCCGGAATTCTTCAATCCAATAGCCAACAGGATGCGCCTGATAACGACCTTGGTACTTTGGGACTAGTCGGCCCTGCATAATGCCCAAGTCAAATTTCCCTAACAAAACCTTTGACCTATTTTTTTGAGAGCAGTGAATGACCAAATAGCAAATGATCTATCTCAGAATTTTCGAAAGTTTTGATTGCATCAAATACATTGTTGGCTATCGGCTCTCCATGCAAGTTGAAGCTTGTGTTCAACAGAGCTGGGATGCCTGTTCGAATTTCAAACTCATGGATTAGATTATAATAATCTGAATTGGTGTCTAGATGGACGTATTGCGGGCGGACCGTGAAATCATACGGATGCGTCCCCGCTAAAATTTCTCTATACCGACCGGGAAACGTATCAAACGCAATGGACATAAACTGGGCAGGAATACCCTTTTTATTATTGACATACAGGTCTGCCTTATCTGCCAATATCGATAATGCAAACGGCATCCAGAAATCCCTATTTTTTATAGCCTCGTTGATTTTCTTTACCGCCCCCGGTTTCGAAGGATCTGCCAAAATTGATCTATTTCCGAGTGCTCTGGCCCCAAATTCACATCGACCACTGACCCTCGCAACTATGTCACCGCTCGCGAGCAAATCAGCGACATAACTCGTCTCAACTTCTTCTTTTATAGAGAATGCTTTGTTGAGCGCCTCAAAATCTAGACTGTCATCGTTTATATTATAACCGAGATAGAGACTTCTGAGAGGCTTATTCGTCTCTGACGCGGCGTTAAGAAGATAACAGCCGCCTATGGATAGTGTTTCGTCAGAGCCTGAACCTGGAACGAATAGGTAATCTACACATTCCATGTCGGCAATAGCCATATTCATTTTAACATTCATTGCCACACCGCCGCCCATGGCAAAGTGACGGATTCCAGTTTCCTCAAAGGTTTGCTTGACAACGCCACAACCCAAGACTTCTGTTAGTTTTTGAACTCCACCAGCGATATTATCAAATCGTTCATCCACCCACTGCCCATGCAGATAGCTGTACAAATCTTGCGGGCGCTTATCATGAATAATTCGCATTCCATCAATTTTATTAATCTGCCGTATTTTATTAAAAACCTGATCAACATATTTTTGTTTTGAGTAAGGTGCTAGTCCCATTACCTTAAATTCATGTTCATCGGGACGCATTCCCAAGTAAAGTGTAGCCATTTTATAAATATGGCCAATATCATTCTGATCAGACTCTGCAATAAGCTGTATGTGATGGCCATTTGCTATCCAAACTGTTTGATTTCTCCCATCCCCCCAACCGTCAAGGATTACAATAGCACAACGATTCCCAGTGTATGGCCCCGAAAAATAGCTGTAGTACGCATGGCATGTATGGTGGTCAAGAAATCGGATCCGGTTATCTTCAAGCCCAAGGTACGACGCCAGTTTTCGGCGCCTTTCCATTGTCCACAATTTTTTAATTTGTTCTGGACACTCTAGCACGTCATCCGTCAAAAATGAAAAATCAAACCCCGTATTACCATGGTTAAATTTTTCATCGTCTCGAAGCCATCTGAGATAATCTATTCCAGACTCACCGGCAAATATCTTCGAATAATATCGATCCGTATAATACTCGTGATAATCCATGATAGAAAAGGTCGGGGTTATTTTTGCCTTAACTTCCCAAGGGTGCTCATATATTGTTGTATACGCTGCAAAATCAAGGTCAGCACCTTTTATCCCTGCTGAGTCCATACAATAATCTATAGCGTTACTTGGAAACCCAGTCTCATTTTTCGTCCGCGTAAATCTCTCTTCTTGAGCGGCAGCAACAATTTCTCCATCGCTCATCAATGCACAAGACGCATTGTAGCCGATGTGGAGGCACAGATAATTTCGGTTTTTTTTCAAGTTCCTAAATGATTATTCTAAATAAATGAGACAGACTGACCGCCATCGACAACAACATCGGCACCCGTCATAAAAGATGCGCGATCAGAACACATGAAAGTAGCAACGGAGGCAATTTCCTCTGGAGTCCCAAATCGGTTCATTGGGACGGTATCTTTAATTAGTTTGCGTATCTTGGTAGGTTTCAAGTTTAATTTCTTCTCCCATCGTCCTCCCTCGAAAATAACATTTCCAGGGCTCAATAGATTTACTCGAATGCCTTTTGCTGCCAATTCACGGGCCATAATCTTGGTTAAAACGCGCAATCCAGACTTTCCGACAGAATATGCAATAGGTGCCCCAACCGCTTCCCTTCCCGCAATACTGCCGATGAACAAAATCACTTTTCTAATTCCCTCTGATTTTACCATTTTTTTGGCCACACTTTTGGCTAACCTTGCAGGTCCCGAAAGATTGGCCCCTATTAGCCGATGCCAATCCAAATCGGGCGTTTCAAATCCCGGCTCGGAGTCTGTCGCACCGTAATTTACCACCAGGATATCTAGGGTCTCACAGAGGTTTAAAACCATGTCAATTTCCTGACCTACAGCTAGATCGGCTTTAATTGCTTTTACATTATCGTTATATCCCGCATTTAAACGCTGCTCTGTCTGATTTAACCTATCTTGGTTCCGTGCCGAAATTGTGACTTTTGCCCCCTCAAACAAAAAAGCCTCTGCGATAGCTGCCCCTATGCCTTGACTGGCACCCGCAACTAAAACCTGCCGCCCATCTAAATTAAGGTTCAAGACGGATCGCCTATAACTTCAACCAGCTCAATGATTGTCCCGTCTGGATCATGACAGTAAGCAACCAATACCGGCGCGTCCGGGGAGTTAAGCGGGACACTTTTAAAAAAAACACCAAATTCTTCTCTCCGGGCATAAAGAGCTTGAAGATCTCGGACACTGAACGCGAGATGCGGTCGACCAACCTCAGAGGCTTGTGCATTTTTCCCCGCAATTTTCATATGGGACTTGTAATGTAACAATTCTAAAAGTGACCAATCACTGCATTTTAAAATTCGTATATCGACCTCCGCGTCCTCCAGGCCCACTAGCGAAGATATGTAAGAACCGGATTGTGCCAAATGGCTCCGAAGCGGCTCGAAATTTAGGTACTCAACATAAAACCTCAATGATTTTTCAATAT
>MDTA01211641.1_pt1 | contig 11111 bp, 8 predicted proteins | sample 811151 | NCBI WGS metagenome assembly MDTA01 (sample SAMN05326648, study PRJNA326480) | marine metagenome | isolation source: seawater | place: Indian Ocean: South | collected 2010 | reverse complement strand
CAAAAGGGTTTCGCTACCAGTTCCTGCAGTTGTAGGAACAGCTATTAAGGGTTTTACAGGTCCTGGGACGGGAAGTCCTTTACCAATAGGTGCATTAACGTAAGTCATCAAATCAGTTGGATATGTTGAATATAAGTTAGCTACCTTTGCAGTATCAATTGTAGATCCGCCACCAACAGCCAAAAAAGCATCAAATCTTCCTTGTTTTGCAAAATTTATTGCTTTTAAAAATGAAATATCATTTGGCTCTACTCTTACCTCAGAAAAAACTTCAAAATCAATTCCCTCTCTTGTCAAAGAACTAATTGCAAGCTGAACTGGACTTAAATTTTTTAGATTTTCATCTGTTATTATTAAAACTCTTTTAACGCCCATATCCTTAAAGTCCATTCCAACCTCTTTTGTTATTCCAATACCATATCTAAGATTGGAGGTGGCTATCTGGATTGCATTATCTTTTTTCATATTAAAATTAATTTGTGCATTATAATTACTTTGACCTTACAATTTATATATTTATTAAAATAAATATAATAATCTTATGAATTTCTCTGATAAAATTTATTTTAAAACTCTCCTATTAATAACTTTTATGTTGAACTCATATAATACCTTATCTCACCCTGGGGGCCATCAACATAATTCAAAGAGATGGTACTTCCAAAATTCAAATAAATTTATTGAAGGTGAATATGTTTCTCTAGAGAATGGAAATGTAACCTTAAATACCACCAAAAAAATAACTGTTAAATATCCATTGGAGTCTTTCATCTGCAGTAATCAGATGTTAATATTAAAAAAATCAACAAATGCATTTGAACTAAATGATGTAAACAAAGAATTATTTTACTCAAAAAAAATATCACTATTAAAAATAACAAAAGTGAAAGGGTGGTTTATATTATTTTTGTTTATCACATCACTTAGTTCATTATTGGTGTTTTTTATATTTTTAAAATACAATAAATTATCAGTTATTTTTGGTTTAACTTCATTATTATTTCTTCTAATAATAGCATGTTCAGGTGATGATGATTCTAATTCTTTATCCTCTGCAGAGGCATCAGATAACTCAGTTAAAACTTCAAACTCATCATCAACAACTTCTTCTGATAATTCTTCAAATTCTTCTAAAATATCAATTGAACAAATTACTAGTTATTTTTCAGCATTTACTAATGTCTCAATAACAAGTGATGATAGTTATTTCTATATTAATTCTTATTCATGGCCTAACCATCAAATGGGGATTGGAATTACTTCATGGCAAGAACAGGTTCCCATACCACAAAATTACACTGGGGATAATAGTTGGAGAATACCATTAAATCCTGCTATGTCTGATAATCCAATCGATACATCAGTTAATTTATTTAGAGGTGCGATAGCTATTGCAATTAATGGTATTCCAATTTTTAATGTCTTAAATAACCGAGGAGAAAACTCATATGAAAAAGGGGAGCTTGATAATTGGGGAGGGCATTTTGGAAGAGGTGACGATTATCATTACCATCTGATACCTACACATTTAGAAGATTTAGTTGGAACCGATCAGCCACTTGGATATGCATTAGATGGATATCCAATTTATGGATTTACAGATAAGGATTTAGATTTAGCCTTTGGAAGATACGATGATAATGGTAATTATAGATATCATGCTAGTGAAAACCCTCCTTATTATATGCCATATGTAATGGGGATTGTTGAGATGCTAGATGACGGTATTGAACCTCAACCTTCACAAAACCCAGTTAGACCTTCAGATGGTTTCAAACCAGTAAAAGGTGCATCTGTGACTGATTTTAGTCAAACAGACACAAATGCGTTTTCATTTGAATATACCGTAGACGAAATAAAATATTATGTCAATTATAACTGGGATGAAAACTGCAAGTTTACTTTTACTTATATTGATGAATTCGGAGGAACAACTAATCTTCCACATAACGGTGCTATCTCTGATGATTCAAATATTAATACCGAAACTTATTATAATGAAGATGCATGTAAAGATGTTACTTATGTCAACTATAGTAGCGATTGAAAATTAAATAATTAAATTAATATTATGATATCTAAATTATTCGAAATGAATCGAAGTATTTTTTTAATACAACTTTTTTTTGTTTCAAGTTTTTTTTCTTGTAGCACTGATTCGAATATTAGTCCAATGAAAGAATACATCGACAAAACTAAAAATCAGTTTAGTTATAAAATAATAGACTCCTGTAAAACAAATAATTTGAAAAGCTATCATATTAAAATGGTATCAGGGGAATGGTTAAATAAAAAATTTGTTGATGATTACATATGGTGGCATTATGTTGATATAATAATTCCAAATAATATAGATACTGACAAAGCTTTATTATTTATTGATGGTGGAACTAAAGAAGAAGATTTTTTTAGATTGGATAGTATTTCTAAAAAATTTGCAGTAGATTCTAAATCAATTATTGCAAATATCAGCAACGTTCCTTTCCAGCCAATAAATTTTTTAGAATCAAAACAAGATGAATTTTTGGAAGATGATTTAATTGCATATGCTTGGAATAAATTCTTAAGTTTTGGCGCTAAAAAAGAAGATATAGAATGGTTACCTAGATTTCCTATGACCAGAGCAGTTGTAAGAGCTATGGATTTAGTCCAAGAAATTTCTCTAAAAAACAAAATTAATCTAAATAAATTTGTTATTTCAGGTGCCTCAAAAAGAGGCTGGACAGCCTGGACTACTGCAGCTGCAGATGATAGAGTGATTTCTGTTATTCCTATTGTAATTGATATGTTGAACTTAGTACCATCATTTGAAAATCATTACAAAAGTTATGGGGAGTTCTCTTATGCAGTTCAGGAGTATGTTAATTATGAAATTCATAATTGGATGTCAAAGGATGAATTTAAGGTCTTAATAAAATATGTTGAGCCATATTCGTTCAAAGAAAAATATACTATGCCAAAATATATTATTAATGCAGGGTCTGACCAATTTTTTTCAACTGACTCATGGATGTATTATTATAACGAGTTGCCCGAAAATAAACTCCTGAGATATGTTCCAAACTCAAACCATTCAATGAAAGGAAGATACTTAGACAAAAACTTAATGTCATATTACCTCAGAATAATAAACAATAAAAAATTGCCAGAACTAAGTTGGAAAATAACCAACGACTCAATTGAGGCAAACATAAATTCGAAAGAAAAATATGAGGTTTCTTTATGGACTGCAAATAATAAAAAAAGCAGGGATTTTAGATTGTGGGAAAAAGGAAGACTTTGGAAAAAATCAAATTATAAATATGATTTAAATGGAAATTACAAGACAAAATTTAGTGATAGTATGGTTGGTTATACTGCTAAAATGTTTGAGTTTGTTTTCGACTCCAAATCAGAATATCCGCTCGTTATAACAACTGGACCATATGTGTATCCGCAAGAATATCCTTTCGAAAATTATAGTCCCGAATAAAGTTTTTAAAGTTTTTCAGTTAATACTGCAAGAATAGTTTTTATTCCATCCTTATAATTACCTAATCTAATATTTTCATTTGGACTATGTTGATTATTATCTCTATTTACAGTGGGAACGGTGACCGCAGGAATATTTAGTTCATTAACAAATGGAGAAATTGGAATTGAACCACCACTCATTCTTATTAAAATAGGTTTGATCTCAAATGCCCTCTCAATTGCTTTTTGTAGCCAAACACTGACCTCTTCGTCAAGATTTGTTCTGAATGATTGATAAGAAACTTTTGAAGTGAAAGTTACAATTTTTGGATTTTCAATTCTTTCCTTTTTGGAAGGTTCTCTATCCAAAACTAAATATCCTTGATCTTTAATATGTTTTTTTATCAAGCTTAATAATTTATCAGGGTCTGATTCTATTACCAATCGAACATCAAGTTCAGCTCTTGCCCATGATGGTATAATGGTTCTCACTTCTTCATTTATCCAGCCTGATTGCATTCCCCTTATATTTAAAGAAGGATATTGAATTGATTCTTGATAATTGTCACCAACCTTATCAAAACCACCAATTTGAAGTAATTCTTGTAACTCAGATTCGTTGTGTGGTGTAGCAGCCAAAATCTTTTTTATTTCCTCTGTAAGATTGATCCCATCATAAAAATTTGGTATTGTTACTACACCATTATCATCTTTCATTGAAGACAATATTTTTGCTAATCTAAGAGCTGGATTTGGCACATAATTTCCATAGTGACCACTATGCTGAGGATAAAGTGGTCCATAAGTAGTTAATTGAACAGTCGATATTCCTCTAGCTCCAAAAGTCAAAGTAGGTTTGTTTAGTCTGTGTAGAGGTCCATCAAAAATTATCAACATGTCTGCTTTTAAAAAATCAATATTTTTTGAAACGGACTCAGGAAGGTTAGGTGACCCAAGTTCTTCTTCAAAATCTAGTATAACTTTTATATTAAAATTTGATTTATAATTGTATTTTTCCATTGCGTCCAAGGAGGCTAAAAACATTGAAACAGGCCCTTTTGCGTCACTTGCAGATCTTGCAAAAACCCTCCAATCTTTATCATAGTTATAGATTTTATCCCAATCTATTTTTTCCCATTTATTATTAGAATTAAGTTTTTTTAATTCAGGTTTGTATGGGTCTTCTTGATTCCATCGACTGTGGTCTACAGGTTGACCATCCATTTGAAGATATATTAAGACTGTCTTACCATTTTGAACAAAGTTTTTTTCAACTAATAATAAAGGAGCTCGCTTGGTTTGCAGCCTTTTTGAACTAAAACCCCTTGATGCAAATTGTTTTTCACACCAAACAACATTTTTTTCAATCCAATCCAAATTACTTGCATCATTAGGAATACTCAAAAGCTCCTTAAACATTGGAAAAGATTTAACGGTATACTCTTTTGCGATTGATTCTAAAGTTTCCATTTTTTGAGATGCAAGAGAATTTAAATTCAATACTATAAAAACTAGGATCAAAATACTTCTAACTTTTTTTATCATTTTATATTTTTTTTAAATTTAGGGATTATTCTTTTTTTAGTTTTTTGTTCATAATCATATGCAATTTCTATCAATTCTGGTTCTGTCCAAGACATTCCAAAAAAAGATATTCCAACTGGCAAACCATTAATATCACCCATTGGAATTGTTATATTTGGATATCCGGCTCTAGCAGCAGGAGATGAACTTCCAATATGATAGTTATCTCCATAAATAAGGTCTGTTTTCCATGCCGGTCCACCACTGGGAGATACAATTGCATCCAAGTCATATTTTTTCATTACTCTATCAATACCTAAATCTTTTGACATAACATTCAGATTAGCTAAAGATTTATTATAGTCAGGACTATCAATTCCTTCAGTATGATTTGCTTGTTCTAGATAATATTGATTAAAAAACTTTAACTCAACAGAATCATTTTCATTAAACTCAATAACATCATTGAGAGAATTTACAACTACATTGTCTCTAAGGGTTTTCAGATATTTATTAACTCCATCTTTAAACTCATATAACATAACTTTATAGGAATTTACTCCAAGATCTCTGTGATTAATAGTATCCAATTCTACCAACTCAGCTCCAAGTGACTTGAGTGTTTTTAATGATCTTTTAAAAAGAGAATCAACTTCGTGCAAATACCCTCTTCTTCTAAATTTATCTTTCAAAGGAAGTGAATAAACTCCAATCTTTTTACCCTTTATCCCACCGATTCTTAAAAATTCTGTGTAATCTTTTAGGTATTTTCCATCACTAAGTTTTGTTTTAGGGTCGTTTTTATCAACACCTGTCATTACGCCAAGTGCAATAACTGCATCGGTTAAATTTCTTGACATAGGTCCAGGAGTATCTTGAGTATATGAAATAGGAATTATACCTTCTCTACTTAATAGACCAACAGTGGGTTTTATTCCAACAATCCCATTATTATTTGATGGACAAATTATAGATCCATTAGTTTCTGTTCCAATTGCCAACATTGTTAAATTAGCAGCTACAGCAACCCCAGATCCAGAACTGGACCCGCAAGGGTTTCTTGATAATACATACGGATTTTTTGTTTGTCCGTTTATGCCACTCCATCCACTACTTGAATTTTGTCCTCTAAAATTTGCCCATTCGCTTAAGTTTGATTTGCCCAAAATTAAAGCTCCAGATTCTCTTAGTTTACGGACAATATAACTGTCAGTTTTTGCTTGAGAATTTTTTAGAGCTAAAGATCCAGCTGTTGTGAACATTTTGTCACCAGTATTAATATTGTCTTTTATTAAAATCGGTATTCCGTGTAACGGACCTCTTATATTTCCCCTTGCTAATTCTTTATCAAGTTCTTTAGCAATTTCAAAAATGTCGGGATTTATTTGAATTATTGAATTAAGTTTTGGTCCGCTGAAATCTATTGAATTTATTCTTGATACATATGCATTAGCAACATCAATTATTTTGAAGTCTTTTTTATTATATCCTTCCTGCATTTGCAAAATATCATACTCTAGGAACTTAAAATTATTATAATCTTTTTCCGCGTGCGTTATCTCACATTTTATATTTGAAAGAACTAAGATGAATAAGATTATTTTTCTTATCAAAATTCAAAATTTTATAGTTTAGCTAAAATTATTTTTGTTTAATCTAAAGTGGGAGGGCCTGGTAATATTTTGGGAACATATTTATCATACTTTCTATTTTCTAAAAAATCTTTTTTTACGTTTTTTACAAGTAACGGTGACTTATACAAATCAGCCATTGTCATTGCTAAAGCCTTAGATGCATATATCATACCCTTATGCCCTATTGACATTCCTGTACACGCAACAACAGCCCAAGAATGCCAAGGACCTCCACTTGCAGCTGTAGTTGCTGACATCCTTATTACAGGAACTACTTGACTTACATCACCAACATCAGTGGAACCTCCCTGAGCAGGTAAAGTCACCTTCAAAGGATAAACTTTCCCATCAATACCATTTTCAGGCTTGCCTGCTTCTCTTAGAATAGTATTTGCATATTTTATCTCACTTTCAGAATATTTAATTTCTCCTAATGAATTCAAATTTTCTTGCATAATTTTTGCTCCTGTCCTATTTACCTGAATTTCATATATACCAGAGATTAATTTTATTTCATAATTCGTATCTGTCATTAATGCAGCTCCTCTTGCTATATTTAAAGCTCTTTCATAAAGGATATCAACATTTGCTCTATCATTTTCACGAAGTCGAGTCCATATCTGTGCAAAATCTGGTACCACGTTTACGACATCTCCAGCTTTTTCTATCTGATAATGTATACGTGAAGTTGGCTTAATGTGTTCTCTATAGTAGTTTAATCCGTTCGCATAGAGCTCCATTGCATCAACAGCACTTTTTCCATTCCAAGGATCAGAGGATGCATGAGACGAATTTCCATAAAATTTTATCCTAAAGTCAACGAGCGCTTTTGAACTTTGAGTGCCTGATTCTATATTGTCACCAGGATGCCAGTCCATACATATATCTAAATCGTCAAACAAGCCCTCTCTTACCATCCAAACCTTTGCAAAAATTGTTTCCTCAGCAGGTGTTCCGTAAAATACAACAGTGCCTTTGATATTACCTTTTTCAATTTGCTCCTTTATCGCAACCGCTGCACCCAAGCTAGCTGTTCCAAACAAATTATGTCCACATCCGTGACCTGCAGCACCGGGAATTCTTGCTTCTTTAGTTGGTTTGAGCTTTTGTGAGATGCCTGCATTTGCATCAAATTCTCCTAAAATACCTATTATGGGTCTACCTTGACCATAGGAGGCTGTAAAAGCAGTTTCAATTCCAGCTACTCCTGGTGAAACCTTAAAACCATTTATACGAGCATACTCCATAAGAATTTTAGATGATTCAAATTCTAACAATGATGTTTCAGCAAATTCCCATATTGCATCACTAGTTTTAATAAGGTTTACTTTTTGTCTTTCAATAGATTGTTTAATTTCTTTTTTTATATCATCAATATTTTGAGCCTGAAGAGCAAAATGAAATAAAAAAAATGATAAAATTGAAATGATATATTTATTAAACATGATAAAAAAAAGCTTGTAATTTATATTTAAATTTAAAAATAATTTAATTATTTTAAAGTTTATTTGTTTTGGTAATCAAAGTAATAAAAAATGCGAATTATTCTATTTTTTACCTTATTATTTAGTCTACAAAAAAGTTATTTACAAAATAATAATTCAAATACTATTGGATTGGGACTCAAAGCCCCCTTTGATGCAATAGTTTTATTTGATGGTACCCGAGAAATAATTGATCAAAAATGGACCTACTGGAACGGACCAAGATTAAGCGCCTCACTTCCAATTAAATGGAAGGTTGAAAAGGATCCGGTAGATAAAGGTATGGTTTTAAATACTTATGATGATGAAGCAAGAAATGGAAAATATGGTGCTGCGGATATTGTAACAAAGAAAAAATTTACTGATTTTAGACTTCATATTGAATTTCTAGTTAAAAATAAAGGAGGAAATAGTGGGGTATATCTTCAAAACCGTTACGAAATTCAAATTAAAGATGGTGATAAAACAAAACATGGAATGGGAGCTGTGATTAACGAAAAATCTGCTCCTTATGCAATATATAATGGTCTCGGAAAATGGAATTCATATGACATAAATTTTAAAGCTGCTCGTTTTAAAAATGAAATTTTGACAAAACAACCTGAGGTTACAATATATTTTAACGGCGAACTTATTCATGATAGAGTAGAAATAAAAAAAGTTTGGGGCGGACCTAATTCAGGATTGGACGGAGGAGACGATAATGGATATGGAATTTCACCAAAACCTGGAGGACTCAAACTACAATCTGAGGGACATGAAGTTCTTTACAGAAATATTTGGATTAAAGAATTGAATTTAGATGCAAGTAATACATATTTCAACTAGATTGAAATAACTTTTTCCTTATAGCTTACGCATCCATATATTCCTGAAACTTACCAAGTCTCCATGATCTTGTAAATAAAGTGAATTAGGTATACTTTCATCAAGCTCAACCGTTGGCCTTAAAATACTAACACCATTTTGAATTAAAACACCATTATGGAAAACTATAAAGCTTCCATTTTTTATTTTAACACCCTTTTCATTATACTTGGGTGCATTAAAAATTATATCATATTTTTGCCATTTTCCTGGAGGAAGGGATGCATTTACAAGTGGAATATGTTCGATATATATAGCTCCTGCTTGTCCATTTGAATAAGTTCTATTTTCATAACTATCTAAAACTTGAACTTCATAGCGTCGCTGAAAAAAAATACCACTATTACCTCTATATTGCCCATCACCAGATATAACAACTGGAGTTTTCCACTCAATATGTAATTGAATTGAACCATGCTCTTCTATTGTTTGAATAGCACCAGTTCCTGGTTTTACTGTCATACTTTTATCTTTATTTAAAGACCAAAGAATCTCTTGACCACTATTTACACTTTTCCATTTAGAAAAATCAGTACCATCGAATAGGATGATTGCATCACTAGGTACTCCCCTTAATTTATATGGTTCAACTATTTTAGGTTCTGGTTCCCATACCTCTAAATCTTTGGGATCTGTTTTAACTTGAGAGAAAATAATATTAGAGGTAAAAAAAAGTAAAATTAAATATTTCATAGTTAGTTCATTATAATTTTAACTTGTATCCATTGTGGTAAGTACTTGTATAGTATTTAGAGTTAATATTATTATCTAAAAACTTATTATTTAAGAAGTCCCAGTATATTTTTTTACCTGATCTGTAGGAAATATTTCCCATCTGGGCAACATTTGCGACAATTTCACCGTCTTTAATAGAACATTTTACTTTAGATGGGTCATCGGATCTTATAGCATCTATAAAATTTTGAGTGTGCTTATCTAAACCGTTGTCCGAGACCTCTACAAAGGGCTTTGCAACTTTTTTTTCATTACCCTTCTCCTCAATTACTTCCCATCCATTTCTATTTAATAACAGGGTTGCATAATCTCCTATAAATGCGATTCCGTGTCGTTTTCCGTATGGTCCGTTGTCAATTCCCATTGCAGATTCCCAAATTAAATTAAATTTTTCAAATTCATACAAAGCTGTTAGAGTATCAGGGGTTTCTTGAGCAAGATTAGGGTATGCAAATTTACCACCCAGACTTACAACGGTTTTAGGTAAGTGGTCTTGCATTCCAATAAGGGCAAAATCTATTAGGTGTACACCCCAATCAGTCATTAATCCTCCAGCATAATCCCAAAACCATCTAAAATTAAAATGTAAACGACTTGAATTAAAGGGTCTTGTTTTGGCAGGACCAAGCCATTTTTTATAATCTAGCTCTTTAGGAGGTATGCTATTTGCAACTATTGGATTAGGTTTAACAGATCCAAAATAACACCATGTCTTTACAGTTCTGATTGGACCAATAACTCCAGCCTTAATATAGTTAACAGCATCTTGAAAATGTTTTTGACTTCTTTGCCATTGTCCAACTTGAACAACATTACCATATCGATTTTGAGCATCAACCATCATACGGCATTCACCGATAGAATTTCCTAATGGTTTTTCACAATAAACATGTTTTCCTGCCTCAGAGGCATGAATCATCATAAGTGCATGCCAATGATCTGGAGTTCCAATTACAACTGCATCAATATCTTTTTCCTCCAGTAATTTTCGATAATCTGTAAAAGTCTTAACTTTTAATCCTTGATCATCCATTTCAGCTTTTCTTTTTTCAATCAATCTTTTATCAACGTCACATATTGCAATTAAATTTACATTTGGAACTCTCAACAAAGATTTAGTATCCCACCAGCCCATTGAATTCAGTCCAATAGTGGCTATATTGATCGTATCATTAGACCCTATGATACCGTTAGATTTTGATAAAGATGAAAACCCCGGGAATAAAAATCCAGAGGTAGTCAATAAAGCTGATTTTTTAATAAAATTTTTTCTATTCATCTTAAATTATCATTGATTATAAATTTAAAGCTTTTTTCACTGATCTTACTAAGATTTCATATCCCTTTGAATTTAAATGTAAGCCATCCTGAAGTAAATATTTCTCAGTTACATGACCCTTCTCAAGTAACTTAT
>MDTA01195478.1_pt1 | contig 11112 bp, 11 predicted proteins | sample 811151 | NCBI WGS metagenome assembly MDTA01 (sample SAMN05326648, study PRJNA326480) | marine metagenome | isolation source: seawater | place: Indian Ocean: South | collected 2010 | reverse complement strand
CGAGTACCCTACCATTGTCGAGTACCCTACCATTGTCGAGTACCCTAGCGTCGACGAATTTTCGGGATGATCGGTTCCGTGAGCTGACGCATGCGATCGATATCGGCGAGAACGGAACGTTGATCGCCGTAGATCGGAGTAATACCCAAGCCCTCTAATCGTTTAGTGGCTTCAGGGCTCTCGATAGCAGCTTTGAGGGCGGCTCTAATTACATCCAGTTTGGCGTTGTCCGTTCCTTTTGGAGCTAGCCAAATTCGAGATTCGTTGATGGCTAGCTCGATCCCGCTTTCCAAGGCAGTTGGCGTTTCCGGAAGAAGGGGCGTTCGTTTTTCCGAGAAAAGCAGTAAGGGCCGGATCCCTGACGCTTGGAAATTGATTAGAGCGAGGGAGGAGAATAGGCTAATGTCGGTGTGACCCCCGAGCAAAGATGCTAGCCGTTTAGAACCGCCTCCCGAGGGGACGACTCGAAACTGGAAGCCTCCTTTGTCCGCTAGGGTCTCGGGGATTATATGAGCGGCTGTACCAATCTCGGTAGCCAGCTTCATAGATCCCGGTTTCGCTTTGGCCCGTTCAATCAAATCGCTCAGATCTTCTATGGGCGAATCCTCCTTTACTCCCATACCGAGATCGGTGTAGCCCGTCATAGCGATAATTTCGTAGTCCGTATGATCGTAGTTGGTGATCCCCATTAGCTTGGCGGATATCAATGCGTTTGGATTCCAAACTCCGATTGTGTATCCATCATTTGGAGAATCCTTTATCTTTCGCGTGCCGACCGCTCCACCCGCTCCCGGAATATTAACTACCACGAGCTTCTTGCTCAGCAATTTGCCTTCCTCGATTGCGTGTTGAAAGACGCGAGCTACGGTGTCGTGACCTCCCCCAGCGGCGGTAGGAACGATCACGCGAATGGGCTTTTCAGGGTAGGCGCCCAACAGAGTAGTAGTTGAAGCAAAGAAACAGAGTATGGTCCGGATCGCGGTTTTCATATTGATTGAGTTGTCAGAGGTAGCGACCGATCTCCACCTGTATTCAGCTATTTGGACTGGGCAGTTTGGCTTTCGATTGTTTTTGTAGTTTTTCGAGTTTGACGAGAAGTTCTTGGAGTTTTTCTGGGCGTGACTGGGACAGATCGTAGGTCTCTCCGAGATCGGAATTCAGGTTGTATAGCTCGGCCTTTTCATAGTGATAAAATTGAATGGCTTTCCAGTCGCCCGAGCGAATGGCCGCTCCGGGCGTCCAAGTGGATCCATGATAGTGAGGATAATGCCAATACAGCGTATCGCGATTCAATTTCCCTCCTTGGATCGCTTTTACCAAACTAATTCCGTCCTGATGCGCGCGTGGCATTTTCGAGAGGCCTGCAAGCTCCAGTATCGTAGGAAAGAAATCCATACTGATCGCCAGCTCTTTGGATATGTGTCCCGGTTGACCAACGCCTGGAGCCCGAATGATAAGAGGCACGCGAATGCCTCCTTCGTAGCACCATCCTTTTCCTGCCCGTAGTGGCAAAACGGATGCGGGTCCTGGGGTGGCTTTAGTGGTTAGCCCGCCATTGTCGGATGTGAATACGACAACCGTGTTCTCTTCCAATCCGCGCGATTCGAGAGCCTCTAGCAGGCGCCCGACACTAAGGTCTAGCGATTTCGTCATTGCTGCTAGCTTGGCATTATCCTGACGCGGGTGAGTCAATCCGTCGTGTTCGACGATAGGGGTCGTGTTTCCCTCGATAGAACGAGCCTTCGCTTCAAAGTAGTCGTCGTATTGGTCGTAACCTTGAATTGGCGTGTGGACTGTATAGTAAGCCAAATAGATGAAGAAAGGATGGGACTCGTCGCGCTGATCGAGAAACGCGATCGTTTCATCTGTAAGCCGATCCGTCAAATAGTGGTCATCGGGCTTATCCTCAAGCCGAGGGTTCTTGAAGGGAGCGTAATAGCCGCCCGGTGGGCTTCCTTTGTCGTGACCCCCTTTGTTTATATCGAATCCCTGGTCTTCTGGGAAATGCCCCTCGTTGCCTAAGTGCCACTTTCCTGCGTAGAAGGTCTGATAACCTTTCTCTTTCAAGGCTTCGGCAATAGTGGTTTCCTTCAAAGCCAAATTGTCGCGATCCTCGGGCGTGGATAGCTTAGGCTGCTTGGCGACTAGGCCGGGTATCCAATCAGTGATGTCGACTCGGGATGGATAGCGACCCGTCATTATAGCAGCTCGAGTCGGGGAGCAGACTGGAGAGGCCGCGTAGGCGTCCGTGAAGCGAACTCCGGATGCGGCTAGGTCGTCTATGTTGGGGGTTTCGTGAAAATCGCTCCCGTAGCAGCCCAGCCCCATCCATCCTAGATCGTCTACGAGAAGGAAAACGAAGTTGGGCTTTTCGGCGTGGGCGTTTCCAGCTCCGACTTGGATTGAAAAGTAGAGGGTAGCTAGGTAGAGAAGGCGGATTGAACGATTCATTAATAATTGCGACAGATTTGGGCTTCGGATTCCCGCTCGTTAGTAAGCGGTGGACACGTATTTGGGAAACGAGGCTAGATTGCAATAGATTTCAGGAATCGACCAGCCCTTGCATCTTGCTCTGGAATCGCCTTCATAGGGGCCAAATCGATCCTATCCGTATGAGAAACCGTTACTACCCGCGTTCGCTAATTGCCCTGTTGAGCCTGACATTCGTCCATGCAATATTTGGAGATCGCCCGCCCAATATTGTCTATATTCTAGCCGATGATCTTGGTTGGGGAGATCTAAGTCTCTATGGTCAAAAGCATTTCCAGACGCCGAATATCGACCGTATTGCCAAAGGGGGTATTCAGTTTACGCAGCATTATTCGGGTAGCACGGTGTGCGCCCCGTCCCGATCGAGTTTGATGACCGGCTTGCACACAGGCAATACGCCCATTCGAGGAAATTACGAAATACAGCCTGAGGGGCAAATGGCCATGCCTGCCGAGAGTGTTACTATCGCTGAGGTTCTCAAAGGCGAGGGTTACGCTACGGGAGCGTTTGGCAAATGGGGATTGGGTTTTCCGGGCTCTGAAGGCGACCCCACGAATCAAGGATTCGATGTATTTTTTGGATACAATTGCCAGAGGATAGCCCATAATTATTATCCCTATCACTTGTGGTCCAACCGGGAAAAAGTGGATCTGGAAGAGAATGAAGGATCAGACGAAGGGGTCTACGCTCCAGATCTAATTCAGGAAAAGGCTCTGGAATTTATTGAACAAAATCGGGACCAACCCTTTTTCTGCTTCGTACCACATGTGATTCCCCATGCCGAGCTGTTCGCTCCTGAGAGGTATATGGCGCGTTTTAGAGGGAAGTTGCTTCCGGAAAAAGTGTATGAAGGAACCGATGACGGACCCAACTTTCGAAATGGACCATACGGATCTCAACCAGAGAGCCATGCCGCGTTCGCCGCGATGGTTACGATGCTGGATGATCACGTGGGTCAGATACTGGACAAGCTAGCGGCTCTTAAAATCGATAAGAACACGTTGGTGATTTTCACCTCTGACAATGGGGCCCACAAGGAAGGGGGCGCGGACCCGGAGTACTTTGACAGCAATGGTCCGTTCAGAGGTTTCAAACGAGATCTCTATGAAGGCGGCATTCGCGTTCCCATGCTGGCTCAATGGCCTGGAAGCATAGCCCCTGATACGAAGTCCGATCATATTTCAGCTTTCTGGGACATATTTCCCACGTTTTGCGAGGTAGCTGGGATTCCGGTTCCAGATGGACTGGATGGAATATCCTTTGCCCCGACTTTGCTTCGGTCTGGGTCGCAGCGTTCTCACGACTATCTTTTTTGGGGCTTTTATGAACGCGGAGGTCGCGTTGCTGTCCGAAAAGGCCAGTGGAAACTTGTTAAGTACGACGTAGACAAGAGTCCCCAAGGCTCCTGGGAATTGTACGATCTCTCCAACGATATTGGGGAAAGCAAAAATCTGGCCTCAAAGCGGCCGGATATCGTCGAATCACTGGCCAGGATTGCTCAGGAATCGATTATGCCTTCGCCTGTCGAGAAATTCAGATTCAAAAACGAGATCAACTGAGATTGATTTGAAATGACTATTTCCGTTTCCCAAAAAATTCTGCCAACAAATCGCTTCGCCTCGATGCTTCTGGTCTTTGGCTTAGCCCTCTCTGGATGCCAAACGGTTTACTATGAAGCCATGGAAAAGATGGGGACGCATAAACGCGACATACTCGTGGATCGCGTGGAAGAAGGGAAAGAGGCTCAGGAGGAAGCTAAGGCCCAGTTTTCCAGCGCATTTGACGAATTTCTAGCGATATCGAAAGTAGATATGGGGGATCTGAAATCGGCTTATGACCGTATCCAAGATTCATTTGATCGAAGCGCAAAGCGGGCAAAAGCCGTTTGGGATCGAATCGATTCGATCAAAAGCGTATCCAGTATTTGAAGTTGATTGGGACGATGGAAACCGCTGCTGAAAAGATGAATCCGGTTCTTGACGCGTTTCGCGATCAAACCCTCTATCTCAAGCACAATCTAAATGCTCGGGCGATCGCGGCGCTGAATCAAACATCGATCGGATTGCGGGACGACGTTGATTTACTGATGCAGCAGATGTCCGTGTCAATCGATGAAGCTAATGCCTTTATCGCCAAGATGCGGGCCATTGGCTAGCAATAGAGAGTGCTCCTCCGAAGATAATTGGTAGGGCTGCTTGTCCTCAAGCAGCCGCAATAAGGTTCGATAGATTCGGCTGACTAAGGATAGTCTGCCCTGCCATTTCAAGTAGAAGACGTCTGTTCAGTTACTGCAGTAGTCCTTCGTATTTCGACTTGTTTCCTGCCATGACCAGTCCAAGGAGGACTGTGAATACGATCGCGGGTAGAAGCCCTGCGGGATCGAGTACAATGTGGAACAACAAAAAGTTGAAAGCTATTGCAGCTAGAATGACGGTGGCCAGCCCGACCATACGATTTGTGAGCAGGAGAATCGCTGATCCAATGTATATTATGCCGAGTACCGGAAAAATGTGAACGCCTGACAGGCCGATCATGTAGTTTAACTGTGGTGACTCGGGAGCGTAATCGGGCATCGGCATGAATCCGACGAATTTGTTGGCTCCGAATACGATAAGCAGTAGGGCCAAAAGGTATTTAGCGATTAGGTAGGCTTTTTCCATGTTGTTATGCGGGTTAGGTTGGGGGTTACGATGTGTGAAGATTTATACGAATGAGCGCCTGTTCTGATTGAGCTGGAGGTCGCTCGGCTGGTTGAACGGGGATTAAATTCGTCGAAAGAGATCGTCGATAGGCACACCATTTTGGAGCAAACGATCTCAGACCACACTCTACAGGCTAGGATTGATTGGTTCGAGTGCTTCCTCGTTACTCGAGTGGCGAGACCTGAATTGAATGATGAGTCCCTGACCTGGGGAGACCATCCAAATGATGCCGAATACAATGCCAGCGATAACAGTCATTCCTCCAGCAATCGATGCATTGAGCCAAGTCGCCAGGTGAAAACCGAACACCGCATAGCAGGCTGAGAACGCGGTAGATATCCAGAGCGCGTTGGATAGTCGATCGGTGAGCAGTAGAGCCGTGGCCCCTGGAAAGATTATCATGGCGATCACCAGAACGACACCCACCGATTCGAAGGAACTGACGATGACGATCGATAGGAAAAGAGTCAGGCCATATTGATAGCGAGTCGGGCTGATTCCTAGGGAGGCTGCCAATCCCGCGTCAAACGACGTGACGAGCATTTCCTTATAGAATGCGACGAGGAGTCCGATGGCGATTAGGGCGATGATTCCCATGCGGATGACAGGTTCCGGACCGATTTCTGTTTCGCCGAAGTAGGCGATTTCCTGCAGAGGGATGAAGCCTAGCTCTCCGTAGAGAACGCATTCCGCATCTAGATCGACTTTGTCGGCGAAAACGGAAATGAGGATTACCCCAACAGCGAAGAGGCTGGAAAATACGATTCCAATCGCAGCGTCAGCTTTGATTCTGGAGGAGTAGCGGATCGCCTCGATCAGGGCTACTGTGACGACGCCAGCTGCAACCGCCCCGATCATCATCGGAAGCGTGTCTCGAGAGTGGGTGAGAAGGAAGGCTAGAGTTATTCCGGGCAAAAGGCTATGGCTGATGGCATCCCCGACGAGGGCCATGCGCCGAAGAATCACGAAGCACCCAACGAGTCCGCAAGTTCCGGATACGAGAAACCCCATGAGGACAATCCAAAACGAATTGGACGCGTATTCCGACCACGGTTGGACAAACACGGCGTTCCAATCGAATTCAGGAATGAGTCGCTCTCGTTGCATTGGGATCATTGTCTAGGCTGTGACTTGATCCCGCCGAGGGATCAACTTGCCGTGCGGATCTTGTATCGGACTTTTCAATCGCTCTTCAATTCGCTGGACGATATCTTCGCCAATCAGATGCTCGATCTCTTCAGCATCATCGTGAACATGATCGCTTTGGTATTGAGCGGCGTTTGTCAGGTACAGTTCCCAGAGTCGATGATTGCGTACGATTTCGCATGCCCGCAACCAGCCCGCCTTCTTGAGTTGAAATCGAGCTTGGCCGCTCCATTCGGCGCCGTTTTCCGAGTCCACATGACGGGCGAGCTGGGCTGCGACCAAAGCTCGAACTTCCTTTTCTGTGGATGCCAAATCCTGGTTCCTTTCATTCGCCAATGCGGCTATAGAAAACTCCTTTCGAGTGAATCCTGAGCTCTCGGATAGATGAAACACGGACTTTAACGTATTCTCCAATGCGATACGTTGGCGTTGTCGCCTCCGGCGCAGGGCTTTGGTGAGGAGGCCATGCTTTGGCCCGAAGATAAGAGCGAGAGTGAAAATCGTTGTAGATCCCAAGACAATTAGGGGGCCCGTCGGCAGATTGTTGGACAAGTAGGAGATGAAGGCGCCAAGAATTCCGGAAATCATGCCGAATCCCGCAGCGAGAACGAGCACCCAATGCATCCGATCGGTCAGGAGGTAAGCGGCTGCCGCTGGAGTAATCAGCAGCGCAGAAACGAGTACGACGCCGACAGCCTGAAGGGAAACGACAACGGCGAAGGTGAGCAAAGCCATTAAGAGATAGTGTAGAGCTTGCACGGGCATGCCAACGGCTTTGGCGAAGCCGATATCGAAGCTGATGACCAGAAACTCTTTGTAAAACAGAAGTATCAGAGCAATGGATATAGATGAAATGATTCCTAGCAGCCACAAGTCGCCCGAAGACAGGGCGGCTGCTTGACCGAAGAATAATTTGTCCAGCCCCGACTTGTTGCCCATCACCATATTTTGGATCATTGTCGTGAGGGACACTCCCAGGCCGTAGAATCCGGCTAATACCATTCCCATGGCGCTGTCCTCCTTGAGGCGAGTCGTATGCTGAATCCATCCAACGAGAGCGACTCCCATGACCCCGGCTCCCGTCGCTCCCACGAAAATAGCCCAGGGATCTTTGGAAGCGTTCCACAAGAATCCAAGGGCGACGCCGGGAAGCACAGCATGCGAGAGGGTATCTCCTAGCAGCGCTAGTTTTCTGACGACCAGAAAGCTTCCCAAAGCGCCGCAGCAAAAACCGATCAGCAACGTTCCCAGAGCGGCGGCTCGAATAGCTGGGGGTTCCAATGCGAAAAACTCCAGAGCCTGATCTGACCAAGAGGTATCGGCGATATCGCCAATTTTAGCAGCATGGGCGATCGAAGAGAAGGCGAGAAGAGCGAGTACCGAGCCGATGGTCCGGAATGCAAGCTTACTCCTTATGGGTAAATCCATGTGGGCGCTCGGCTTGCGGCGCCGAAGCATAGCGTAGGCGTGAGATCGCCCGCTACCTAAAATGCCTCGGGGCTCGCCCCGGGAATCTCCATTGGCTGAATTCATTGGTGAATGCTGTCCGGCGTGTCGCCTTCCGCCTTTTTTCGAGCTCGGCTTAGCGCCACTTCCGATAGAATGCTCAGGCGGCCTCCGTAAGCATTCTGGAGATTCTCGAATGTGAAGACATCCTCGGTCCTTCCATAGGCGACGACGCGCATATTCAGAAGCAGGATACGGTCAAAATAGTCAGGAGCAGTGGTTAAATCATGGTGGACGACAAGGAGCGTTTTGCCTTGCTGCTGCAGTTCCCTAAGAATGTCTATAATCGCAGCTTCGGTGGCCGCATCCACTCCAACAAAGGGTTCGTCCATCAAATAGAGATCGCTCTCCTGAGCGAGGGCGCGGGCAAGAAAGACCCGTTGCTGCTGGCCGCCAGAAAGGTTGGAAATTTGCCGTTTCGCGTAGGGAAGCATCTTCACCTTTTCCAGGCAGGCCATGGCGATTTCTTTATCCGCTTTAGTAGGACGCTTCATGGGACCTAAACGCCCGTAGCGGCCCATCAAAACGACATCCATTGCGTTTACAGGAAAGTCCCAATCAACGGATTCTCGTTGAGGGACATAGCCCACCCGGGTGACTGCTTGCCGGAAGGGTTTGCCGAAAACCTTAATCCAGCCGCTCGCCGCTGGGAGTAGTCCCATGATTGCCTTGATGAGAGTTGATTTGCCCGCTCCATTAGGCCCGACAACGCCCACTATCGATCCAGGGGGCGCTACTAGATCGATTCCATAGAGAACGGGTCGCTTCGTATAGGCTACGGTGAGGTCGTGAACTTCGAGTGGATCGGTAGTCTTGGAACTAGGCTCTGGATTCGAATGCGCTAACATATGTATTGAGCCGCCTTACTAGGGGCGATCGGGGGATGGTTCAAAATTCGCGAAACAAACGCAACCCTCCGACGAATACGTCCTCAGCGGCGTTGACGGGATCGATAATCCATTGCAGCGAAGGTTGCAGATTCCACCCATCAACGATTTCTGTCGAATAAGTGAACTCAAAGACTTGCTCGCTGCGGCTGTTGGAGACTAAGCCCTCTAGTTCTGCGTAGACATTTGAAAAGCGTGTATACGAATAGGCGATACCAATTAAATCCTCAGGTCGGCTGTCTGGAAAGAGTTTCCAAGAAGAGCCGATATCCAGGTAACGGGAAACGGCGCTTCGTTCTGAGTCGGGATTGAATCCAAGGCGTACAAAGCCATTGGCAGTTTTCGAAATCGCTTGGTCCACTACAAGATAGTAGGATGCCAATCCGCTGGATGCTTTGCTTGATGCAAATGACTCAAAGCTACCAGTGTGATAGTAGCCGCCGATCTTTGCTGTTCCGGCACTATCAGGGCTCAACTGGTACTCGAAGCCTCGTTCCAATATGAAAAAATAACCTGCATCGCCGCCCGCTCTCCAGTTGAAACCATGGTCGTCTTCGTCGGCTGGTCCAGAATCGCCAGCATAGATTCCAAGCTGGGTGTATCCATTACTACCATTAAATCGATATTCTGCTCCTGCTGCTCCGACTGAAAAGATGGGAGCGGCGACGTTGGCTGAAACAGTGGGAATGGCCCCGAAATTGCCGTTTATGAAAAGGCTGCCAGTTTCAGAAACGAAGAATGTTTCATCTACAGCTAGCTGACCCCATCTAAAAGTGGAGTTTTGGAACTCGCTTTGCAGCCAGGCAGTGAATAGGACATATCTTGAGTCCGTGATGGCGTTGCTGTAGACGCCGAAATCGCCTGTAAAGGCATCCACGTCATTGTCACCGGAAAACAAAAAGCCTCCCACGTGGGCTCGGGTATTGTCTCCAAACGAGAAATCGGTTCCCAGGTGTAGCAGGGCTAGGGAGCTTTCTCCGGTATCTATACCGCCATCGAATAGGGACCAACCTTCGAGGGTCAGTGTAGCGTTGGGCTGTACCGAATATTTGGATGCTTGTACCAATGATGAGCCTAACAAAAGGGCGACAAACACCCGGAGGTTAAAATGAGATATCCGGATCATAGAGGTTCGGATAACTCTATTCAGCGAGGGCGTCGGTAATAGTGGAAATGTTGCCTTTCACCATTCCCTCATAGGTACCGAGATCGAATCGAGACCCATCGCGAGCCTGCCCCATGTGACCTTTCGTTCCCATGGCATCGGAGAAAAGTTCTCCGCCGATAGACGCTCCAGAGTCTTGGCTGATTCGCTGTATGGCTGCGGGCGATACGCTTGATTCTACGAAGATGGCCCTGATCTGCTTTTCGTTGATAAACTTCACGATTTGCACGATATCAGCTAGTCCGGCCTCGCTTTGGGTGGAAATTCCCTGCACGCCAATCACTTTAAAATCGAATGCCCGCCCAAAGTAGTTGTAGGCATCGTGGCTGGTAACCAAGTATCGGCGCTCGGGCGCCAGTGACGACATGTATCGCCTTCCCCAGTCGTAGAATTCTAGATAGCGGGATTTAACGAGCTTTCCTTGAGAGGTGTACGCACCCTTGTTTGAGGGATCGACAGAACCTAAAGCTTCCACGACCGTTTCGACGCACAGCGCCCATAACCTGGGATCAAACCAAACGTGGGGATCGTAGTGGCCTTGGAATTCCTCGGGCTCGAGAAGCTTCTCTTCTGGGATGTTTTCTGTTACGGCGTAAACTGGCTTACCGCGGCGTCCCAACTTCACCAGCAGATCGGCTAAACGCCCTTCGAGATGCAAGCCATTGTAGAGAATCAAGTCTGCTGATTGAAGCGTATTGATGTCGGAAGCGGTTGCTTTGTAGAGGTGCGGATCGACTCCGGGACCCATCAATCCAGTCACATTCGCATACTCTCCAGCGACAGATTCCGCTAGGTCAGCCACCATGGTTGTCGTTGCCGCAATTCTCAGTTTGTCCTCAGCCGCCCAGACTACTGTGGCAGAGAAGCTCACTATGCAGGCTATTGCGGAGACAAAAAAGCGACCGATTTTTAGTGGAGTTGTCATAGATTAACCGTTTTGCGGTTGCTACCGAGCTTGTCAATACGAATTTCAACATGCAAAGTATGAATTTTGATTAGTCAAAGTAGAAGGACCTGTTGAACGCTTGTTTGGTGGGCGTCATCGCGGTATCGCGATTGTGCGTTAACGTCAACTTGAGCTGTTTGTGTTGCAGGAAGCTCGCTTGCGAGCGAAACGACGAGAGGTGGATCTCAGTGATGCCATCGCTCGCAAGCGAGCTTCCTAAAATAAATGAACGGCGTATATCAGTTGGTTTGACGCCCATGCGCGACTGTG
>MDTA01067641.1_pt1 | contig 11112 bp, 6 predicted proteins | sample 811151 | NCBI WGS metagenome assembly MDTA01 (sample SAMN05326648, study PRJNA326480) | marine metagenome | isolation source: seawater | place: Indian Ocean: South | collected 2010 | reverse complement strand
TACAATCATAATATGTTCCTACATATATTCCTACCATTACTCCTGATATAAATTGCCACATTATATATTATTTAATTATAAATTTTTTTATAATAATATGTAATATCCAAAAAATGCTGCCATTGCTGTCAATACATGCCACCACGCGTGAAGTTGATAATCCTTCACATATTCACACGCAAATTGATCTAATCCCCACACTATTCCTCCTAATATAGCACTTCCTATACATAAATTCGTTATTATTGTTTTATTCTTTCTTAAACCTATCTCACGACCTCTTTTAAATATATAAATCTGAAATAGTAAAAATCCTACAAAAAACACCGCAAATATTTCATGATATAATAAATATACTCCCCACATTGCCAATAACCATACATATGATAATATATAATTACCCACCTCTCTTACTGTCGCAAAACTTAAAAATAACATTGACATCTCATCTATCCATTGACCATAATATCTACAAGTTCCATGTAATACTGCTGTTCCTATTCCTGTCATTATCAATGCATACCCCACTTCATTCAATTTTGTAAATGAAAAATACATACCTACAATTACATATGATATTGCTGACCATGTATTATACCATTCTGCTATATATTCTGATACTACATACTTATCTTCACAAAAACTTATACTTGCGTCTGCTTCACCCCAATACATTACTCTAATTATGCTATTACTTTTAAATCACTTATTTATATCTTTAACCATATAAACCCTCCAAATATACTAAAAATTTATTTCTTTTCTTCTTTAATGTTCTATTCTTTCTTTTCTTCTTACCACCTCCTTTTTGACTAGAAGACCCTAATCCCGGCGATGGTAGTGGTGGGGGTTTCAGGTTACTTTCTATTTCTTCATCCGAAGAGGACACACCAGATGTTAATTTAGAAAGCGCCATGGATGCTTCACTCAATGAACGATCCCTAGTTTTTTTTGGAGGTTTAACATGTTTATATTTCTTACTTAATTCTTCCATTCGTTCCATATCTTTTGAACTAAAACCAGCTGCTGTTTGCGCTTTCTTCTCTAATAATACCAATTCATTTATTTCCTGGCTTGCTTTATCTGCTTCAACTAGTCCCCTTTTATCCCTCATTGCTTTCATAATAACGTCTAACTGCTTTCTTTTTCTAAGCCTCTCGCTATAAGATAAATCTTCCAGACCACTTAAAAATCTATAATAATCATATTCTATTTCTTTATCACTTGTCTTACGCGCACTAGGCTTCTTCAGTCCTGTTGATGGCGAACTTTTACTTTTTTTGTCGGGTGTTCCCAACATTTCCAATGATGCACTTGAAGAGGTATCTTCAATAACAGATTGCAACAAATTACTAACAACGACCCTCTTTCTTTTCTTCTCCAGAAAACCACTCAAAGTCTTTTCTAGTTTATCTTCCGTCCTCTGCCAGTTTGTAACTTGGTCACCCTCATCCTCAGTCGGCCTTTTTCTTTTATTTTCTTCCAACCGTTTATTAACCTCCTTAATAAGGTAATTATAATCTCCTTCTTCTACTTCTATTGCGCTTTGGACTTCGTAAATCGCTTCATAATACTCTTTCCTTGCGTTCAATTCTATTTCTTTAAGTACATCATCATCAAGGTTACTTTTTTGCGCCCCCGCTAAAGTCCTTTTTGTTTTTTCCCATAAGTCGCTTTTTTGAGTTTTCAAAATAGAAATTTTCAAATTTTTTATTCGGTCTGGTTTCTGTGCTGCCGTTGTATCCACTATATCAGCCAAACTATCCAAATAATCACCAGTTATAAAAGTTTGAGTATAGGAACTCCTACTGGCTGACCGTACTAGAGTAGGATCCTCTTGCTCTGACAAGATGGAAAACATGGAGGTGTCTGTGTCTAACATAACATTGTCTTCTGCATCCATCATAGCATTACCTTCTAGCTCCATTTCAGCTTCAAACTTATCCGTATCAAACTCTTCTAAACTTTTACTAAGTATTTCCAGTAAATCTCCTTCTCCTTCTTCGCTTTCTACTATTATATTTTCTTCACTTCTTACACTTAATTCTTTCCAATTTACTTCTTCTTCTTCTACCACCTTTTCAATTGGCTTATAAACTTCTTTTTTAGGTAATTTTATATCTTTTTTTATTTCATTTATTTCTTCTAATACATTATCTACTTTTTCTTGTTTAGTAATAAGATTGTTTATAACTTGCTTCTTTTCTTCTAACTTTAATATTTTATCAAAAGTTTCTGATATATCAGTTTTTAATTTATCATTATCTTTTGGTATTTCAACAATAGGTTCTCTAATTTCATTTTTATCTACTATCATTTCTGTATCGTCTTCACTCATAGATGATCCTTCGGTTGACGCATCATCGTCTTCACCTTCTTCTTTATCAATCTCTCTCCATAAATCACTCGCATCAGGGGGTGTTTGTAAGTCAATTGGTTGCGGTGGATATTCTGGGTCATATCTATAGTATTTCTTTATTCCATCTTCAATGATAAAAACTTTCTCTTTTTTTATATATTGTTTTCCCTTAACCCATTCTGTTGCTGGTCCACCAGCCCCGCCATATTGAATTACTGTTATCCTCCTTTCATTCATTATCTCATTTAATTGTTTTAAAAATTCTTCAAAATTTTCATACTCCGACATAGGCTTACAAAATGGAAAATATCTAAAAAATACTGACTTATCTCTCATCGTTCTTCTCCAAGTATTCATAGCTAATCCTAGTCCATTCCATGCGTCTCCTTCAAACCAAAAATGAACTTCATCATAGTGTTTTTTATTGCCTGAACTAGGCGTCTTGTTGGATAAATTAATAGTTGAAGCACCATCGTCTGTCCTCCTCACCAACTGGGTAATTGATTGGTTGCCCGCAGTTTTTGGACTTCTTAGCCAATCTAAAACATGTTTAATTTTTTTATCTGATTTATCTTTTGGATTTGCTTGGAGTTTATTTTTATCTTTAAAATTATCTATATCTGATTGGGTCAAATTTGCTTTACCTTGACTATTGATTCCTCCAACTGTATTTCCATATGCTGATAATATATCTACAAAATTTTCCCAATTTTTTTCACATATTTCATAAAATTTTAATATATTCTTATACTCCCTTTTCCAATGAGCAACTTTTTCTAAAATGATACCAAAATTATTTTCTATTATAATTTCTTGACTAGTATTTCTAGCAAAATCATCAATGTCTGCAAAATGTTTTTCTACAAATTTATTACTTACTCCTACTATTTTTCTTTTTTTTGGTATATGCATTTCCCATTTCATTTCTTTACTCATTTTAATATTTATAAAATTATTGATAAAATCTATGTTTTCTACTTTTTGATCATCAAACATATCATCTGGATTTGTTATTTCATTGTTATCATCGGTAATTAAAAAATCATCCTTATTAAAGTCATTATCAAATTTCAATTCTATTATTATTTCTATTATTTTGTTTAATACACCTATGGATACACAAGATAAATTATAATAACATTTATCATTTTCTTTATATAAAACTCCCTCTCCTTTATATGATATTTTATCTGTAACACTGGCATTTAATTTTTTAGATAATGTGTCAATCTTACTCTTACGATAATAGTCTTCTTTATTATATTTTGGATCACTTAACGGAACTGAACCTAATAACATTGTTTCTTTACCCTCATTATCTTTAAAAACTTTATAATGTGTTATATATAACCACATAGGATATCTTGTATTTCTTTCTAATGCGCACGAAAACATTATAGTTGGAGTTTTCCCTAATTCTGATTGTGATTTCTTGTCTTTCTTCGGAACTTCTCTTTCAAATAATGTTGGAGAACATATACTACATAAACCAGCAAAAGCCGCAAATGTATCGTTTGTTCCTGTTAAAGTTATATTTTGTATTCCATATCTATTGGGCGAATACATATTTTGTAAAAAATCTCCTTGTTCCCACTGCATAAAATCAGAAAAACTTTTTTGATATAATGGACAACATAAATAAAATAATATATCATTTACATTTATAATGTCTTTTTCTTTTTCATATCCATATCCTAAAAATCTGTATAATTTTTGATATATATCATCACTAGTATAAGCCAAAGCACTTTTTAGCTTATCATGAGTTGCTTCCTCCTCTAGTGGGTATTTACGTGTTGAGAGATTATGATATTCCTTGATTTGCTGATTATATTCAATTTCTTCCATATTTAGATTTACTACATCTCCCCTTTCTTCAATTTTTCTACCTAATTCTGTAATTTGTCTAATTATTTGTGGTAAACATTCTTCCAAATAAGGTAGTTCTAAACCTGTTGGTGACATTATGCAAGATTTTATATAATGTTCTATGCTAAAATCATTGTCCTTCCTTTCTAACATTTTTTCTATTTCTTTCAATCTCGCATCTTTTGTTTTCTTCTTCAAGTTCTCTACCACCATTTTATATTTTTTTGTTGCTACTTTTCCTTCTTCTATTATCCCAATCCAACCTTCTATCTTCTTTTTTTCATCTACTATTTTTTTATAATCTTCCATTGCTTTTTTTACTTTTTCTGCATACTTCTTTGTTTGTGAACTGCTTTTTTTATCTTCATAAATTGATAACAACCATTTATGTTGTGTCACACTCTTAAATAATTCATCATTATATAATTTTATTTTTCCTATATGATCACCCATTTCTATTTTGTTTTTTTTACATAATGCCATCAACAAAAACAATGTAATTGGTGCTCTTATTCTATAATTAAAAGTACAATATGATACACTTGGTTCATCAGTCATATCATTTCCTACTCTTCTATATGTTCCTGTTACTAATCTATATTCTGGCTTATCCGCTACACTTTCTGTATAACCTTTATAAAGTAACGATAATCGCTGTTCTACCTTTTGAAAAGCTTCGCCAATTTCTTTATTATCATCTGCTAATGCTGATAAAATATTATTATGCATCCAGGATGTATTTCCTCTTTTAATATCCGGTAATACACTAGTTTTAATTATTAATCCTCCGTCATCATCTTTATCACTATAAAAATCTGATAATGCGATTTGAACAAATATTTTGTCTAATGGGGTTATTACTACTTCATCACTATGTCTATAACCTGAATTATTCAAAAATAATCCTCTATATTTTGACATCTCAATCATCTTATCAGCTTTACAAAACCAATTATATGGATTTTGAGTTATTTCTTCCCACGTATCAGATTTCAGTTTTTCTCTATTTTGATTATTTTCTATTATACTTTTTACACAATTAGTTAATTCTTGTTCCTTTAGTATTATTTGATCTTTTGCTTTATCATTTTTTGCTTCTTTAAAACTTAGATTAAATGCTATCAACCCTGACAAATAATTATCTTTTTCAACGCTTTTAAAATATTCTTTTCCTGTAAAAGGTGAGTTAAAAATGTCATAGATTACTCTTCCTTCTAATACTTTTTCTACTTCACCTGACCGAACATATTTGTCTCCCAAAAGTTTTTTCATTGCCTTTTTTTCCGCCGGCTGTTCACTTTCCTTTTCAATATAAAATGGATAATATTTTACTGTTTTTGATATATTATTTGATAAATCTTCATCTAATTCTTTTTTCATCTCTGATATGCGACTGTAAATCTTTTCTGACATAGAATTATATATAAAATTTTTTTGTTTCATATTCTCCGCTTTTGAGATATTATATTCTTTTTTGAAATTATAATTGTACCCTATTGTATTATCGGTGCTATCTCTATTTAATCTATTTAATTCTTTTTCCAAAAAATTATAAGTTTCAATGTTCCATATATCTTCATCTTCTCTTGCCAACATTTTTTTTATTTTCATTATTCTATATTTTTCTTTAATAAATTTTATTTTCCAACTAGCATTACTTCTGAATATACATTCTTGTCTGTATTCATTTCTTATATTGTTATAACCAGGATAAAATTTCACAGTTGAATCTTTTTCTATCTTCTTTTTTTCATCTTCTATTAAATCTGACGGTATGTGCTGATATATTTCTTTTTTATCAACAATTATATCACAAAATTTAACTGCGGAATCCTGTAATTTTTTATCATACACATAATATATAACACCTTTTTTTGTATCTCCCTTTTTCAAATCATTGAATTTCTGATGAAGTTCTAATAAATTTTTATTTTCCGCCCATTCTTTCGTACTACAAATTTTATATAATGCTATTTCTCCACCCATATAATTTAAATATTCTTCATACATATCATTTAAATGATATATTCCATCTACATTTTTATTTTTTGTAGGTATTTGTTCAACCAACAATGAAACTTTTTCTCCAATTTGTTCTATTACATTTACTTTATTAATTATAAACTTACTATTATATTTTACTGGATATTTGTCATCTTTTATTTCTTTATTAATAAAATGACCTTCCATTTTTAATTCTGGTATTAATTTTTTCAGCATTTCTTTCATTTGAGCCACATTTATATTTACTTTTAGCTCAACTGGACTTAAGGTATAAATTAACGCTAAAAACCCATTAGCATTATCATATCCAATGTATTTTTTATATCGTTTTTCTCCCTCTTTTTTGTACATTTTTTCACAATATAATAATACAGATCTCATTCTTTCTTTAAATAGTTCTTCTTCATCACTCCAATTTGTCAATGGTATTACTGTTTTATTTGTATTTTGAGCTGATTCCATATATGTAATATTTTTATATGCTGTATGACCTGTTCCAGGATTTATTATTGGATTAGAAAAATACTCAGGTGTATCAAAAAATTCACCAACTCTTGCCGGTGATTGATCTGATTTTCCAGCAGTTGTTAATATTGTTAAAATATCATCTCCTTTATTCGCGTTTCCTAATAATATATCTCTTTTTTGGTTATAAACAATATTATATGCGGATGGTCTCTTCTTAGCATCTATTTGTAAAAATCTTAACTTTCTATCTACTCTAGTTCTTCTATTGGTAAAATATTCTAACAATAATTTTTTATTCATTTTGATCCATTGTTTTTGCCTATCTATATCTTTCATACCTTTCCATATATTGTACATTCTGTTTCCATAACTTTTATAACTTGTAGATTTAAATAGGTCTGGTTTATCTAGTGATTTTCTCTCCCAAAACCATTGATGTATTTCTCCATTGTCATTTGAACTGTCAAAATATGGTTCCAAAAAATTTAAAAATTTATGGTAACCCGGATTACCTACATTTGGTAATGTGCTACCAATTCTGTTTGTAACCGCATTCCAGGTTGGCACTAAACTAACTTCATATAATGGTTCTGGCGACCATATCATATTTTCCCTTGTATTCAATTCATCTTCCAATTCCCTCCCTTTTATTGCTCTAACATTCATAAAAAATCTATTCTGGGATTTTTTATATAAAACCTGTTCTCCGGCATGTGCGATTTCATGACCGTGTGAGGTAACCGCTTTTGTAGTAGAATGATAACCTTCGTATAATTTGTTTATTAAATTTTCACCGTGCTCCAAATTTGATATTTTATTCATGACTTCTGTTGCTGGTCCTTCTATTTTTTTGGTCATATAGTCTTGAAGTTGTGGTAATTTATTTCCATTTTGCACTCTTCCGATACTCATACTTAATGCCAACCCAAATGTGTCACCCCCGAATTCTCCTGTTACAACACCACGGTCTCCATCCACAAAATCGTGAGCTTGATCTTTTGGTATTGATTCTAATATCATTTCTTGTATATGTTTTTCTGTAGCATGGTCATAAAAATTTCTGTAATTAGACCTTTTTCTTCCTGATTTACTTTTACCCATTTTTTCTGCATCTTCATCCTCTTCTTTTACTTCAATCTCTTGTTTAGTTGTTAATTTTGTAATTAAAGCATCATTTGCTACCGCAAATGTTTTATACAAATAATAATTCTCTGTTAATAAATCTGAACCATCTTCAGGAGTATATTGGCTCCATCCAATTGTCTCATATAATCCTCTGATAGGATTTATGTTATTTACTTTCAATTGAATATTGTTTTTATATTGATTAAATAATTTAGATGAAGCTGTATTTCTTTCTAATATATCATTCACTTTTTTAACTAATTCACTATATCCTGCCTGTCCTCCATGTATATAACTATCCAATCTTGATTGATATAGTAATATCCAATTAATAACATTTATCTTATCTTTTATTCTTTTTTCAATTTTTTGCCAGTTTGTCAAATCTTCTTCTATTTTTTCTGTTTCAAAAATACCAGCATATTGCGCCATATATCTATTTAATTTAGAATTCTCATTTCTTATAAATTCATTTCTTATTTTTATAAGATAGTTTTTAAATTCGTCCGAACTACTTCCTTCTCTTAATTGACTATCTTGAGGATAATTTTGGTTTTTAATATCATACATTTTTTGCAATTTTGTAAAAAAATTTTTAAAGGTTTCTAAATTTGTGTTATATTTGTCACCATATTTTGTTAATAACTTCTGGAGTTCATTAGTTAATTTTGATGACTTAACAATATCTAGACAATATTCTAATAATTGATCTATATTTATAAAATTATTAAAATTATATCTATCATAAAATTCTTGATAAAATTCTTTTCTAGTCATTTTCTTTGGTTCTTCTTTTTGTTCAGATATATCGTTAAATATAGATTCAATATATGATACTAAATTATTAGAATCATTTTTTTTAATATTTTGCTTATTCAATTCCATACAAAATGCCATTAACTTTTGATGCGCAATCTCACTAATATGAAATGATAAATCCTCTGGTTTAAAAATATTTTTAAGTGATTTTATTAATTTTTTCTTCGCATCAAGTCTATCCTCTTTATTTTTTTCATTTGCTTTTTCTAATAATTTGTTTAGTATAGTTTGTGTTTCTTTTGTTTTTATTTTATAATTTTTCAAATTACTACTACTTTTTCCTTCTCTCTTTTTTCTTATATGTTTTATCGTCTCTGAGAAATCTTCATCATTCAGTTTATTTTTTATAATTTTATCATCCGCATTTCGGGCATTAATTGCTTTATTAGTAAAATCTTGAATAATTCTGTCAAACATAAGTTCATTATAACAATCTTCTTCTTGTGTATATTGTTTTTTTAATTTACAATATAAAACTATATTTACTATTGCATTAATAAATCCAGACATATCATTAGTCTTATTCAAAAAATATTTATCCTTTATTGCTTTCCTGTCTTCGTGTTCTTTATCTTTATTATAGATATTTATCATATCAAGAACGTATTCTCTCAAAATCATATCTTCATATTGCTTTGGGTTGAGAATAAATAGGGGAGTATCGTTAAGGTCTATATCAAAATAATTTTCTATAAATTGTTTAAAAATAGTTTTATTATCACCTTCCATCATATTTTCCCAAACTATTTGTCCTAGATCATTTTTTAAACTTTTATTTGTAAATAATCGTAATTTAGGATCGGTATTACTTGCATTATCAGTGCCCTTACTTATAATGTCGTCTTTAATATCCATTTTGAAATCACCTTTAGATAATTGTTTTCTTGACATATACTTACTTAATTCGTTTAGAACCTCTTCATATTCAGAAAATAACTGTAAATGTAAAAAATATTTACAAGAGTTATTTATTAATATGGCATCAAAAGCGTCAGTCATTATAAAATATATAATTATTTAATTTATATATTTTAATTTTGATAATTAATTACTTTCTTCAAATTGTTGTTTTAATGTATCTTTAAGTGCTGATTTTTCCATTTTTTTATTTTCTGGTTTAAGATTAACTTTACTATCCCATTCTTCATTACTATTTTGTATTTGAGTGCCTTCTTCGTTTTCTGTGTTGCTATTAGAAAATATAAAATCATACCAAGCACCTTCTTCATTATTTATATTATCTTCAATGACTGCTTTCTTTCCAACATCATCTACACTAACATCTTTTAAATCTTTATCATTTTCCCAATGAGAATAAGCCAAATAAGCTAAAGTACAACCTACTCCGGCAGTTCCTAAAGCAATACTTAAAGTTTGATTGCGTTCCATATAAAAAGTTTTGATATTATATATTTAATTTTTTACCTCACTAACTTTTTTATTTTTTTTGATAGTAAAAAATCGTATCATTTTTTTTTTACCATCAACTGTGTAGCCATTACTTTTTCTACCCGGAACAATTTTATAATCTATAGCATTTAAAATTTGTCTAACCAAATTTAATAAAGGCCATTTTTGTTTTTTATCCGCGCCAATTTGAAGACAAGTTAAACTGGAAGAAGAAAATATTGTTTTAAGTTGTTTAATTTGATTTTGAATATTATCAGAAAAGTATAATTCATTATTAACAAGAGTATTTCTGTAAATAGTAATACCTTCTAGATTAGTGTATTGAGTATCGTTAGAAATTATATTACAAGATTTTAAGAATTCACATAATGTTTTTTCACGGTTGTTCATTAATAAATATAAAAAAAAAATATTTAAGTATATAATTTATTAAAAAATATTTTGAGACTGTCGTTAGCATAAATTTTTGTGATAAATAATTTGATTGCAAAATTTCATAATATACATATTTTTTTGAAAAACTGTGACTGACCTTACCATATTTTTTTCTTATTTTTAAATATGTTATTGAAGTTGTAGGTAAAAATAAAAATTGCTGAAATCTGTGACTGTCCTTAGCATAAATTTTTTTCATTTTTTAAAATGTTATTTAATGTCGTAACAATTTCATTTATTTTCAAATCAAAGACTGAAACGGTTTAAAAATATGAAAATAAGTAATTAATTTGTAATGAAACTTGTAGTATTATGAAAAAAAGGGGTACTGAAAAAAAAGCACTAATTACGAAAAAAAAAAATGATCTTCTATATTTTTGTTTTTTTTTTTGGAAAAAAAATGAGTGGTTGTATAAAAAAACTCTGAGAGAAAAGTGCAAAAAAAATGACGTAATTAGTGCCTTTTTTTCAGTTGTGTTTTTTTGGCCTTATCTACAAGTTACCTTTAATATGAAATGCTAAAAAACTGAAAATGAGAGCATTACAGTCTTTGATTTGAAAATTTTTCAATTTCTTATTGTAATAAGTAATAAATTTGAAAATAGAAAAAAATTATGGTAAGG